>MAAC01009702.1_pt1 | contig 279945 bp, 257 predicted proteins | sample 1115981 | NCBI WGS metagenome assembly MAAC01 (sample SAMN04961126, study PRJNA320927) | seawater metagenome | isolation source: sample BD02T64 sea water enriched with oil for 64 days | place: USA:Gulf of Mexico | collected 2013-07-27 | reverse complement strand
CGAGGTGCAAGCAATTCAGCTAGTTGATCACCAGCGTCACCAACCGCAACTGCAACAGAAATCGCCATGCAGCGTTCGCCAGCAGAACCGTAGCCAGCGCCGATAAGAGCGTCTGCAGCTTTTTCCATATCTGCATCTGGCATAATAACCATGTGGTTTTTAGCGCCGCCCATTGCTTGAACACGTTTGCCAGCTTCGGCAGCACGTGCATATACGTAACGAGCAATTGGAGTAGAGCCCACAAAGCTGATCGCTTTTACGCGTGTATCATCAAGCAATGTATCAACGGCAAGTTTGTCACCGTTAATAACGTTCAGAACGCCTTTTGGCGCACCAGCTTCCAACATCAATTCCGCAAGACGTAGTGGCAAAGATGGATCTTTTTCAGAAGGCTTCAGAACAAACGTGTTACCGCATGCGATGGCTACCGCAAACATCCACATTGGAACCATGGCTGGGAAGTTGAACGGTGTAATACCAGAGACAACGCCCAAAGGTTTCCGCATAGAGTACATGTCGATGCCGGAAGATACGTTGTCGGAGAATTCACCCTTAAGAAGATGCGGAATGCCACATGCAAACTCAACAACCTCAAGACCGCGAATAATAGATCCTTTCGCATCTGAATGGACTTTACCATGCTCGCTTGCAAGAAGGGCAGCAAGTTCTTCAATGTTTTCTTCAACCAGCTGCTTATATTTAAACATAACGCGGGCACGTGTAATTGGAGATGTCGCGGCCCAGCCAGGGAATGCTGCTTGCGAACTTGCAATCGCATCGCCGACTTCTTCTGCAGTTGCAAGCGGTGTGTTGCCTGATTGCTCGCCTGTGCTTGGGTTATAAACCGGGCTGAAGTTACCTGATTTACCTTCAACGTATTTACCGTCGATAAAATGTTTAATCTGGGTTGTCATCTATTTCGCTCCCCGAAATGTAATTCAATGGAGGCGACTTTACATGGGTATAAATGCAAAGTAATTAGATAAGATTGCACAATACGTGTGTAATTTTGCACATAGGAACAAAACGATGTTTGACTGGAATGATATTCGCTTTTTTCTAGAACTCAGCCGTAAAGGTCGCCTAACAGAGGTCGCCAAGGCCTTAAAGGTAGATCACACAACAGTAAGTCGTCGAATTTCAACATTAGAACAACAACTTGATGCAAAATTATTTGAAAGTACAACGCGCGGATACGTCCTTACTCAGGCAGGAGAGCGCCTTTTAACGCAAGCAGAATCTATGGAAAGTGCGTCTGCCAGTATTCTAGATAATATTGGCGGAGAGAACCGAAACCTAACTGGTGTCGTTCGCCTCGGCGTGCCTGAAGGGTTCGGAAGTCAGTTCTTATCTCAGGATATGCCCCTATTTCAGGAACTTCACCCAGAAATCGAGCTGGAATTTGTGGCGAATGATCGTTTTGTCAGTTTGTCAAAACGTGAGGCGGACTTGTCTATTACATTGGAGCGGCCGCGTTCGGGACGGTTGATCTCAAAAAAACTTACTGATTATACATTGAGACTATATGCCAGTCGCGCCTATCTAGAAAAACATCCACCGATTCACTCAATGAACGACTTGAAGGACCATAATTTCGTCTCCTACATCGATGAATTGGTGCCCGATCCACAAATGCTGTATTTAGGCGAATTCGTTTCCAACCCCAATGTAACGCTAAAAAGCTCCAGCATTGTCTTCCAATTTCAGGCGACTTTAGCAGGATCCGGGCTCAGTATCATGCATTGCTTTGTCGCTGACGAGCATCCAGATCTAATCTGCCTACTCCCCAGTGATATTGAAGTAAATCGTACTTTCTGGCTTAACACCCCCGAAGACATTCACGATTTGGCTCGGATCAAAGCTGTGTCTCAATTTCTCACAGATAGGGTTGAGTTGCGCAAGAAATCCCTATTAGGAATTCTGCCTTAACAAGAAATATTAAAAGAAGTTTTTCACCTTAGGGGTTTCTTTAAGCTTTTATTTTAGCTTTTTCTGATTAACAATAGACATGTCCAATGTAAGGTAGTCAGAATGCTTCAAATCGCTGTGGAAAAAGTTTGTGATGTTATCATCAACTCTCTTGCTCTCAATGCAACGGTAGAGGAAGGCGGCGACGAGTTCACAGAAGTACCGGACATCAGTGACGACCTTGAATTTGCTCCTCCACCAGAAGACAGATATTTAGAGCTTCGCCGCGTAATTGAGAAATTCAACGAAGAGGAACGCCTAAACTTGGTTGCATTGGCTTGGGTAGGGCGCGGAACTTTTTCTGTTGATGAATGGGATGAAGCTCTCGAAGAAGCGAAAGATATCAGCGGCAGTCGAGTAGCTGAATACCTGGTCAACATGGGGCAACTAGGTGATTATCTTGAAATCGGTTTATCAGAACTAGGCTTCTCTTCTGAAGGTTTCGAAACCGGGATGCGCTAGCTTTTTTCCGCTTCCATTCTTTTTCTAGCTTCCTCCAAATCATCGGGCGTATTGATATTGTAAAATGGATCCCCTTCGTCGTCTGTCCAGCGCTCACTGTTTAAACTGTATCTTTCAGCAAACACCAGAATTTTACGAAGATCCTCCCCAATCAGGGCTGCCCTCATTTGTTTTGCCAGTGAGAAAGGCCAAAGAGAGATTACAGGATGAACTCGCTCTCTTGAATACGCCATAACGATCGAATGCTGACTAGCGGTGAGACCATTTGATAACCTCTCAACTAGATCACGGGGGATAAATGGGGCATCTGCGGGTATGCTCAACATATGCGTCGCAGTACATCCTTTGTCCAGATAGTATTCCAGACCAGTAAGAATTCCAGCAAGCGGTCCCTGCCCAGCTTCAACAGCGTCATGCGCAACTGGCCATTCTGCATTTTCCAGCGGTATATTGCTATTGAGCAGGATTTCACTCACCTGCGGCTTAATCCGACCAATTATGTGATCCAGCAATGTTTTTCCGGCGATAGCTTTCAGGAATTTATCTCCCTCGCCCATGCGCCTTGATTGACCTCCTGCCAAAATAACACATGGAATATTCATAGTTCCCGTCACTGGCCAGCCTTTCGCTGAAATTTTTTACTCTCATCCGCCACCTGATTTGGATCAGCATCGAACTCCAGCCGATCAGCCCCAGACAAACACTGAAAGCGTTTTCCTTTGGCGCGTCCAACAAGTGTCATGCCGGACTGGCATGCAAGATCCACTCCCCAGGCAGTAAAACCGCTTCGCGATATCAATATAGGAATTTGCATTTGCACTGTTTTGATCACCATTTCAGAAGTAAGCCGTCCGGTCGTATAGAAGATTTTACCTTTCGGGCCAATCTTATTTGCCCACATATAGCCTGCGATCTTATCAATGGCATTATGTCGGCCCACATCCTCCATATAGACAAGTGGCTTATCCTCTTCACATAATACGCATCCGTGGATGGCGCCGACCTTCAGATACAACGATGGTAGCTGATTAATTTTTTTCGAAAGATTGTAAATCCACGATGTTTTGAGCCGAGCATCTCGATCTAATGTGATGTCATCAAATTTTTCCATAACATCCCCGAAAACAGTTCCTTGGGCGCAACCGGATGTTTGGGTTTTTTTCTTTAACTTCTCTTCAAAATCTGTTTTTGATGGTGTCCGTACAACGACAACACCCAGATCTTCATCATAATCCACACCTGTTACGATATCATCGCTTTGCAACATATTCTGGTTTAACAGATACCCAACAGCAAGGTATTCAGGATAGTCACCTATGGTCATCATGGTAACGACTTCCTGCTTATTTAGAAACAGCGTCAGCGGCTTCTCAACAACGACAGGTAATTCAACGTCGTTTCCATTGTGGTCAACGCCACTTACAACTTCAGATAAACCAAAAGCATCTGGATCGGGTACAATTTCATATTCTTTCATAAGGTCACTATTGCGTGCTGACTTCTCATTGTAAAGCAGCGCAATTAATGGGGTGACAGAATATCGAAATCAGGTATTGTTTCGCCAAGCAAACAGCCCTTACAGGATACAAAAATGACACTAGATCACGAAGCACTTGCAGCAGCTATAACTGGCATCTCCATTGAAGCTGGTGACGTTATTCTAGAGATTTACAATCGTGATTTTGAAGTCAATACAAAGGACGATGCCTCCCCAGTGACTGAAGCAGATGTCGCTGCGGAAGAAATTATCCTGAAAGGCCTGAAGGCTCTCACGCCCGACATTCCTGTCCTTGCAGAAGAAAGCGTGGACGCTGGCCATATTCCGGATCTTTCAGGCGGTATTTTTTGGCTTGTTGATCCCTTGGATGGGACAAAAGAATTTGTTCACAAGCGCGGCGAATTTACAGTAAATATAGCTCTTATTGAAAACGGTAAACCAACTATTGGCGTTATTCATATTCCCGCCAAAAATACGACTTACTATGCTTCCGGCCCCGGCAACGCGTGGATCGTTGAGCCTGGGACTGAAGCACGCAAAATTGAAACACGTAATGCGCCTGAAGAAGGCCTTACAGTCGTAGCTAGTCGCTCACATAGAACACCTGAGACCGATGATTATATCGCGAAATACAAAGTAGCCGATTTAATATCTGCGGGATCATCGCTGAAGCTGTGCCTGGTTGCAGAAGGAAAAGCAGATCTTTACCCGCGACTTGGCCGTACGATGGAATGGGACATCGGCGCAGGTCAGGCCATTTTAGAGGCCGCCGGTGGCAGCGTTGAAACTCTTGACGGGGCGCCGCTTGGATACGGTAAAGACGGTCACGACAACCCATATTTTGTTGCAAAAGGAAAGGCCTAAGGCCTTTCCTTGTTACTTATTCGCCTACATGCATTCTTGAAATTTGACGGGCTGACCGGCTGAAGTTCCAATTAGTTCGCCGTCTTTCATAACTTGACGACCGCGAATGATTGTCCCCACTGGCCAACCCTGAACGGTTTTCCCGACAAATGGCGACCAGCCACATTTTGAGGCGATCCACTCTTCTGTGATTTCTTCTTTGCGTTTTAAGTCAACAAGGGTCAAATCCCCATCAAACCCAAGACCAATCCGGCCTTTGCCCGCTATGCCATAAATACGCGCGGCACCAGCTGATGTGAGATCAACAATATTCTCAAGGGTTAATTCCCCTTTGTTGTAGTGATCAAGCAACAATGGCAGCAGTGTTTGAACACCCGGCATACCTGATGGGCTTTCTGGATAAGGTCTCTCTTTTTCCTCCCGAGTATGCGGAGCATGATCAGAACCGATTACATCGACGATACCATCGCGAAGCGCTTGCCAGAGCCCAAGCCGGTGCTCTTCCTGGCGAATAGGCGGATTCATTTGAGCAAAACTACCAAGTTCCTCGTAACAAGTTGGGGAGGACAGCGTTAAATGTTGCGGTGTCGTTTCAACGGTTGCGATATCTTTGTTTTGTGCAAGCAGTTCCATTTCCTGTTTTGTCGTAATATGCAAAACATGAATGCGGCGCCCGGTTTCACGCGCTATGGACAACACCCGCTGGGTTGCCCGGTAAGCACACTCCTCATCTCGCCAAACCGGATGATTTAAAACTGTATCCTTTGCCAAATGCCGACGTTCCAACAAACGAGGTTCGTCTTCTGCATGAATGGCGACACGGCGAGATCCTGCCTCTAAAACGCGCCTGATATCTTCATCGTTATCAACAAGCAAGCTCCCTGTAGAAGAGCCCATAAACAATTTCACACCAGAGACACCTTCTTGTCGCTCCAGCATGGCAAGCTCCGACACGTTCTCTGCAGCGGCACCAATAAAAAAGGCAAAATCCGTCCATGCTTTCTCACGTCCACGACGAACTTTATCCGCCATATCTGCGGCGGTAAGCGTTAGTGGATTGGTATTTGGCATTTCAAAAATAGCAGTGACACCGCCCATAGCAGCTGCGGCCGTCCCCGTGGCGAGATCTTCTTTGTATTCAAGGCCCGGTTCACGAAAATGCACTTGAGTGTCAATCACTCCCGGAAGCACATGCAACCCAGTCGCATCGATGACTTCTTTTGCCTCGATATCTTTTAAGTCACCGTAAGCAACAATCTTTTCATCTTTAATCGCAATATCGGCAACTTCAATGCCGCGATGCGACACAACTGTACCATTTTTTACGTATAGATCGACTTGCATATTTTTCGGGCCTCCGTGAAAATGTTGGCCATTCTTAACCTGCTAATTGATTATTGCCAAGAGATGACTACTTGCATCCAATATCTTGAATGATAGGGTACATACTATCTAGACCATAATCAGCAAAATGAAACATATGTCAGCATCAAACATTGCCCGCCTCACTAATCGCTCTCTTCTTCGTCTGTCCGGCGCAGATACCAAGGTTTTTTTGCAAAATCTGGTGAGCAACGATCTTGCGCTCCTTTCCGATACAAAAGCGATCTACTCTGCATTGCTAACGCCTCAAGGAAAGTTTCTGCACGATTTCTTCCTGTTTGAATGGCAAGGCGATATTTTTGTTGAGTGCCTTAGCGATAGAAAGGCCGATCTGGTTCGGAGGCTGACGATGTATAAACTGCGCGCCAACGTCACTATCGCAGATGCCTCTGAAGAGTTTACGCTACACGCTATTTTTGGACCTGCACCTGACGATTTCCCAAAGGAACTTGGAGAACTGACAAGTGGTGACGATCATGTTTTATATGCAGATCCAAGAATGGGCTCCCTTGGATATCGAGCTGTTTTCAAAAAAGACGCTAGTTGGGCTGACAATTTTACGAATTGCACTGAAGTCAGTTTCGAAGACTATACCGCGCATCGATTATCACTGGGTGTACCAGAAGGCGGTACAGACATTGTTCCAGAGAAAAGCTTTCTGCTGGAAGCCAATTTTGAAGAATTACATGGCGTTAGTTTTTCAAAAGGCTGTTACGTGGGACAAGAGCTTACTGCTCGCACAAAATATCGCGCAAAGATAAAAAAACGGATATTCACTTTCAAGTATGACGGAGAGTTAGTAGTTGGCGACAGTATCAAATTTCAAGATACTGAAGTGGCAGTTGTCGCAGCGTTTCAAGCGCCCTTTGGACTTGCTTTTACCCGATTAAAAGAATGGAACAAGTTTGGCTCGGGTAATGTTCTGACCGCCGAAGATGGACTACAAATTACCAAACCTGATTACGTTATCCTCCCCGACCTTTCAGAGTGAGAAAGCTTGCCTTTGATACCTATGCAGAGTAAATAGGAACAAAACGCGAACTATGAAGAGATAATCATATGACTACCCACACTAATTTGGGAACTGATGGGAAACACCGCTGCACATGGTGTGGAGATGATCCAATATATCAAGCATACCACGATGAAGAGTGGGGCGTGCCCATATACGATAGCCGTGCCTTATTCGAAAAGCTCATCCTTGATGGATTTCAAGCAGGGTTATCCTGGATTACCATTCTGAAGAAGCGCGACAATTTTATTGCAGCTTTCGATGGCTTTAACCCTGAGATTATCGCGCGCTATGATGACGCGAAAATTGAAAGCCTGATGCAAGATAAAGGCATCGTCAGAAATCGCGCTAAAATCTTGGGGGCAATAGCAGGGGCCCAGCTTCTTCTCGACATTGAAGAAAAAGAAGACGGTTTTTCAAACTTGTTATGGAGTTATCTAGGCGGTGAGGTTCTTCAAAATTCTTGGGACAAAATGTCAGATATCCCAACAGAAACATCCCTTAGCAAAACTATCTCGAAAGATCTCAAATCCCGTGGCTTCAAATTTGTTGGCCCCACCATTGTCTATGCCTTTATGGAAGCCGTTGGAATGATCAATGACCATCAAACAAGCTGCTTTCGTTACGATGAAGTAAAACAGATTAAACGGTAGGATATCGAGCATGCATCTAAATCAGGCATCAATGGCGCACTATTACAAAGACAAATATGGCGATCAAGTAATCGAAAAACTGGAACAAGATGCCATATTTTGCGAACAAAAGAATGACTTGCCCAAGCGAAACAGATTGCTTCGCATTCGCGATGAAATCCTGCTAGATAGGGATAGTTCATAGCCCGTTTGTTAAAGGTCATTCAATGGAACCAAGGTTAAAAGCAGAAATATGGGTTAAAGCCCACATCCGTACCTGCAGCTTTATGAACGTTCCTGTTTTTGTTGTGAGGCGCGGCGATAACACGGCGGGAACAGTGCTCGTTAAAATTAACCGGTTAAATGATATGTGTATGGTGCTGACGCCAACAACAAACTTTGAAACTGGTGGACGACAATGGCTACAAGGCACTGGCGCCGATTGGGTCGCCGAACAAACTGCAGATGCATATATCGAAAAACAATTAGGTTTCGACCGGGATATCTGGGTCATAGAAATTGAAGATCCAGAAGGACGACATTTTCTTCAGGACAAAGTGGTTGCCTGAATGGCTATCGCGGCAATATAGATTTCAATCTTTTTGAGAGTGCCTGATCCAATTCCTCTCGCCGCTCCGAGAGACCTAACAGCCAATTGTATCGGTCTTGCACATGATCTGAAATCAAACGAGAGTTCCGTACATATTCCCGCCCTTTATTCTGCATTTTCAGACGCCGAGGTTTATCCTCGATTAGGTCTTTAAGTCCTATTGCATATTGTTCAGGGGTCTCGCAAAATTTCGAGAAAATCTCTTCTGGATCTGCCTGCCGATAAACAACAGAGCTTGCGAGAGGAACAGCACCATGCCCTGCGGCTTCCACAAGCTTCAAATCCGATTTCATCCGGTTAAATTCTGTATCTAACAGAGGCATCAATGAAATATCTGCGTTCAGAATGTGACTTTTGTAATCCTCATAGCCACACTGAGGGATGAAGCTTTTGCGATTTGTCTCCAACGCATCAAAAAAATTCTTGTCCATAACAACGTCAAACCAGAAGTTACCTTTGATACTGGAAAGTATCTTGTTTACCTCTGGCAAAATAGGTTGCCAATCACTTTGCCGGTTAAGCGCCCCAAAAAATATCCGGCAAATTTCAGACGGGTGCGATAAATCTCTATCCGGTAAAAAAGAAAGTTGATTTGGAAAGACGGCGACTTCTGAATTAAGTTTTTCAAACATTTTACCAAGCGCAGGTGTTGTTGTTTGAACTGCATGCACACCCGCGAAACTCAGGAAGCTGTTTTGAGCGATTTCAGGCCAGGGAGAATGATGATCATCGAATTCAGTTATTATCAAATAACCTGCCCGGCGAAGGCTTTGAATTTGGGACAAGGACTTTTCGAATGTCAGAACGGGTCTGTGCCATAAGAATATTTTGTTTAGATTTAAGTGCCCCTGCACCACAGTCTGCACACGGCGGATATCCGTTAAAACCCCAGGTATACTTGATAGGGCTGCGAGAGGCTCTGTTATCCGAACATCGTTGACACCACCAATTGGTTTTAGAACCTGTGCCTGAATACGGAGTTGAGGTACTGATTTTTCATTTAGCAGAAACACAAACCGCTGCGATTTTGTCACAGGGTCAAGTTGGTCCAGTATTTCCGATAAGCTTGGATGCTCTCTCTTTCTCGTGTTCAACCACTCCCCAAACCCACCAGTATTGTCACGAAAGATATGCTCAATACGCCACCCCGCGTCCTGAATTTCTGTTCTCAGACCTTGTGAATATGCCTTCGCTTTATAAAACAATCCTTTAATCAGTTCTTCAGGGTAAGAGACCCCAGCCCCGACTTTGTCGTCTAATCTACCAAAATAAAACGGATTGAGAATCTCCAGAATAATAACGCCGTTTTCGGATAGAACTGTTTTCAAACATTCAAGATCAGTTTTGAGGTCTGCGCGTTGGTAAGTTTGGCCAACCCAGATAACCGCATCCATTTCAGCGAAGACCCCTGGGTTTGTTTCCATATGTTGTTTGAACCGCTTCATATTCGGAAAACGAACCTGTTCGCAGTTTGGTGCGAGGTGTTTGAACGCTTGTCCGATATGAGCGGCTTCTGTGCCAACTAGCACAATCTGCTGCGCAGTTCGGGGAATCAGTTTCAGGTGCGCTGCCTGTCTGGAGTTTAACTGAGCAAAAGCGTTCATTCTTAATAATTGCCTTTTGGCGTTTTCTTTAATCAAGTGGCTTTAGTTTATGGCGAAAGTTATTAAAACATTCTATCTTTGTCGCAACAAACCGACTTCTCGAGTTGGTACTTCATTAAAGGTAGATGAGTAGTTTAGATGCAACAATATTTGGATCTCGTAAAATCAATCCGAGAAAACGGAACTTATAAGGGCGACCGTACTGGCGTGGGCACTTACAGTCAATTTGGCCACCAAATGCGCTTTGACCTGTCAGAAGGCTTCCCCATGCTGACAACCAAAAAACTGCATTTGAAGTCTATCATCCATGAACTTCTCTGGTTTTTGGCAGGTGATACCAATATCAAATACCTAAAGGATAATGGTGTCCGAATTTGGGATGACTGGGCAGACGAAAACGGAGATCTCGGCCCCGTATACGGATATCAGTGGCGCTGTTGGCCTGCGCCAAATGGAGAGCACATCGATCAGATTACTAATTTGGTGAGCCAAATAAAATCCACCCCCAACTCACGGCGACATATCGTAACCGCTTGGAACCCTGCTGAAGTTGAAAATATGGCGCTTCCCCCGTGTCATTGCTTATTTCAATTTTACGTAGCGGATGGGAAACTGTCATGCCAGCTTTATCAGCGCAGTGCAGACGTGTTCTTAGGCGTGCCTTTTAACATTGCGTCTTACGCGCTCCTAACAATGATGATGGCTCAGGTTTGTGATTTGGAACTCGGTGACTTTGTTCATAGTTTTGGGGATGTTCATCTGTATTCCAACCACGTCGAGCAGGCTGACTTACAACTTACCCGCTCTCCCGGAAAATGGCCAACAATGGCTATTAATCCTGATGTTAGGGATATCTTTGACTTCAAGTTTGAAGATTTTACGCTTCAAAATTATGAAGCTGCTCCCAATATCCCTGCCCCAATCGCTGTTTAAGGACCGATTTCATGCAGTTAAGCGGAATTCTGGCCGTATCTGAAAACCATATCATCGGATCAGACAACGATCTCCCATGGCGCCTTTCAAATGATTTGAAATGGTTCAAGAAAAACACATTGAACAAACCAATGATTATGGGACGAAAAACGTTTCAATCTCTTCCCGGTTTACTTCCCAACAGAACCCACATTGTCCTTACACGTGACGAATCTTATGCGCCTGACAATGTGCTTACTGCACATTCAGCTGAACAAGCGACAGAATTTGCCAAACAAGACGCTGAACAAAATAACCAAAATGAAATCATGATTATTGGCGGCGGCGAAATGTACCGTTTATTTGAGCCGCTGATAACCAGATTTTATCTAACGCAGGTTCACGCTGTAATCGACGGGGATACTGAATTCGCCCCCCTTGACGAGCACCATTGGCAAGAGACTTTTCGCACTTTTAATAAGGCATCGGACAAAGATCAGTTCGATCATACTTTTTGCATATATGAGCGTAAAAACGAAAACTGACGCATATAACGATTTCGCCCCTTTTAATATGCGCAGCAGGTGTCTATATTACAGATGTCGGGCAACCGACTATGGCGATAAATGTTTCGTGGAATAAACGTTGCGGACCCGGGGGCGGTACCCGGCGCCTCCACCATTCTTATGGGGGCGAAATAGGTTCGACGCGCGCAGTAAAGATGTGATTTTCGCTCGGCATGATACCACCGTTACCGGGGTCAAAAACTACAAATGCAAACGATAATGAAGCATTTGCCGTAGCTGCTTAATTGCACTACACGGGGTTCGGAGGGGCACCTGGCAACAGAAGCCCCTTCACTTATAAAATTGGGAAACTCCCCAACTAAGTATGCTCAACCGATTTCCGGACGGGCTGGAGTGTTACAAAAGCGATGGTCGGCGAAATTAACTACAACCAACTTGTTGAACATGCATTGCTTAATGTGGTTCGTGATTCCCTGAATCACGCTGCTGAGTTCGGCTTATCAGGACAACAGCATTTTTATGTGACTTTCAAGACCCATAATACCGGCGTGTCTATACCTGCTCATTTGAAAGAGCGGTATAAGGATGAGATGACAATTGTTGTGCAGCACCAATATTGGGACCTTATCATCGAAGAAGAGTTTTTCAGCTTGGGATTGAGTTTCAATCACCAGCGCGAAACACTTATCATCCCGTTTGATGCAATTACGGCTTTCGCTGATCCGTCCGTACAGTTTGGCTTACAATTCAACATTGCGAGTGATGGTGAAGCAGCTGCGGATGATACTGCAGATGAACAAACAGCTGATGAAACCTCAGACGAGAATACGCAAACGGATAAAGAAGAAAATAAATTAGGCGAAGTCATAGCACTGGACGCCTTTCGCAATAATAAATAAATTATCAAATCACATACCCACATGAGGATAGGCAAAGCCGCTTCCTGACTTAATCTAAAGCCCGGAAGCACAGTGAACAGCCGGTCTTCAAGGTCTGACAGGATAAACGGAACAATGCCAGAATTTCATTATCAGGAAATCTTCTCAACCGGCGCGGACACAACGCCTTACAAAAAACTCACTGACCAGTATGTCTCTACCATTGAGGTAGACGGCAAAGAAATCCTGAAGGTTGCACCCGAAGCACTAGAGCTTCTCGCCGCAGAAGCCATGCGCGATGCATCTCATCTGTTACGCCCAGAACATCTGGAACAACTGGCCAAAATTCTTGATGATGATGACGCCTCTGAGAACGACAAATTTGTCGCGACCGAGCTTCTTAAAAATGCCAACGTTGCAGCCGGTATGGTTCTACCAAGCTGTCAAGATACGGGCACAGCCGTAATCATGGGCAAAAAAGGACAACTTGTCTGGACTGAAGGTAACGATAAAGCAGCACTTTCCAAGGGTGTTTACAAGACATATAACGAAACAAACCTGCGGTATTCCCAGCTGGCACCGCTGAGCATGTATGATGAACAAAACACCGGCTCCAACCTTCCTGCACAAATCGATATCTATTCGACAGATAGCAACACATACGATTTCCTGTTTGTGATTAAAGGTGGCGGCTCAGCCAATAAATCATTCCTGCATCAAGCTGTTCCAAGTGTTTTAACGCCCGATCGTTTGATGCCGTTTCTTGAAGAAAAAGTGTCCGAACTTGGAACGGCTGCTTGCCCGCCCTACCATTTGGCAATTGTTATTGGCGGCACGTCCGCTGAAGACACCATGAAGACAGTTAAACTGGCCTCCACCAAATATTATGATGGCCTCCCAACTTCGGGGAATGAACATGGACGCGCCTTCCGTGACCTTGAAATGGAAGATGCGATCCACAAAATGTCTCAAAATATCGGCATTGGCGCACAATTTGGCGGCAAATATTTCTGCCACGATGTTCGTGTCATCAGAATGCCCCGGCATGGTGCAAGTGTTCCCATCGGCATCGGCGTTTCATGCTCAGCTGACAGGCAAGTTAAAGGCAAGATCACCAAAGATGGCGTCTTCTTGGAGCAACTGGAAACAGATCCGGCTCAATTTTTACCTGCGATCTCCGACGAGCATCTGGACGACAACGTTGTTCAAATTGATTTAAACCGCCCGATGAAAGATATTTTGGCTACATTGTCAGAGTATCCGATCCGCACGAGGCTTAGCCTCAACGGCACAATCATTGTCGCACGTGATCTTGCTCACCGAAAATTGAGAGAGCTATTGGAAAGCGGTCAGGATCTTCCGCAGTATTTCAAAGACCACATTATCTACTATGCTGGCCCTGCAAAAACTCCTGAAGGATATGCATCAGGCTCATTTGGTCCAACCACAGCGGGCCGGATGGACGGTTACGTCGATGAATTTATGAGCCATGGCGGCAGCATGATTATGCTGGCCAAAGGCAATCGCAGTAAAGCCGTTGTTGACGCATGTAATAAACATGGCGGATTTTATCTGGGGTCTATTGGCGGTCCCGCAGCTATTCTTGCACTGAACAACATTAAGAAAGTCGAAGTTCAGGAATACGAAGAACTTGGCATGGAAGCGATTTGGCGCATCGAAATTGAAAACTTCCCAGCGTTTATTGTCATGGATGATAAAGGCAACGATTTCTTCGCCCGTAAAAAAATCTGAAACAAGGTGCCCTTATATGACTGACGATATTGTCAAACATTCTGTCAGTATATCGGGGCATCGAACCAGCGTTTCTCTCGAGCGAGAATTCTGGGATTTATTCTGTCAGGCTGCAGAAAGCCGAAATATTAGTATTAACGCGCTAATTGCCGAATTAGATGAAAACAGAACAGGCAACCTATCAAGTGCCATACGGTTATTTGTCCTACACGAAGTACAACAACAGGCTGATGGGTAGTTTTCTTTCTCTCTTGAAATAGCTACCGTAAAGACTAATCTCATAGTATCCGTACACTTTTTAAGGGATCAGTTTTTCATGGGTGATGTTGTCAATCTAAACAAATTCCGTAAACATAAAACCCGAGAAACAAGTGCCAAAGAAGCATCTGAAAACCGGGTAAAGTTCGGACGCACAAAAGGCCAAAAACAGAAAGAAAAACAAGAGGCAGACAGTTTATCCAATAACCTGTCAGGTAATAAAATTGTAGAAAAAGACAGCAGCAACCAGAAACCCTCTGACGAAGATCAGAGTTAGAACGAAACTTTTCCTAAAGTTTTCAACATCTTTCACTTTCGCCTCACGAGATTAATAAATATTGCCATTGCCTTAGAAATGAAACTTTTTGTTCACATTTCTGACGCACTATCAACTTAGTAAGGGGGCGAGCGTCAACATACAGGCGAAGGAGCCTAATCGTGGGAACAAAATGGTACAACACGCAAGAGCCAGAAGTTGAAGAACTTCTAGCTGACCCCATACTACACGCTGTCCTAGCAAGAGACCGCATTACGCTAAACGACGTAAAAAAAGTAATCGCCTCATACAAGCAAACCAATCGACACCAAAAAACACTCGAGCTTACCTCAGAGTAATTCCCCCGCGGACATTTATGTTTTAATAACTCACGACCTATCTCAGCTTTGCATCTCCCTAGCTGGCGGCTATACTTGTTTCAAAATATGACTTTAATCTTGATGTGGGAAAAGCCGCCAATGACTGTCGAGATGAAATATAAGAAAGAGTTCGCGACCATCAGAGGCCTTAAAATGGCCTATGTGGATGAGGGTGAAGGCGATCCCATCGTATTTTTACATGGAAACCCTACCAGCAGTTATCTTTGGCGCAATGTTATGCCTCATCTTGAGGGAAAAGGCAGATTGATTGCGCCTGACCTAATTGGAATGGGCGATTCTGAAAAATTACCTGACAGCAGGCCGGATAAATATACGTTTGTGCAACATCGTGCCTTCCTCAAAGACTTGCTCGATTATCTAAATGTAAAAAAGAATGTCACTCTGGTTATTCATGATTGGGGATCTGCGCTTGGTTTCGATTGGGCAAATAATAATCAGAACGCTGTGAACGGTATTGCCTATATGGAAGCGATAGTCCGCCCCATAGCAAGTTGGAATGATTGGCCAGAAGGTGCCCGCAATATTTTCCAAGGCTTTCGAAGTGAGGCAGGCGAGGAGCTAGTTCTGGAAAAGAATATTTTTATTGAGCGTGTTCTGCCCGGATCCATCATCCGGCCGCTTAAAGAAGCAGAACAGCGCGAATATCTAAGACCGTTTCGAAAAGCCGGAGAGGATAGACGCCCGACCCTCACGTGGCCACGACAAATCCCTATCGCCGGCGAGCCTGCAGATGTTACAGAATTTGTAGAAAGCTACGCCAACTGGTTAGAATCCAGCGACCTTCCCAAGTTATTCATAAACGCTGACCCTGGATCCATCCTAACAGGCAAACAAAGAGAGTTTTGTCGGAGTTGGCCGAACCAGAGAGAAGTTACAGTAAAGGGCACTCATTTCATTCAAGAAGATAGCCCAAACGAAATAGGCCATGCTATTGCAGCATTTGTCGATGAACTAAAGTAAAGGTAGAGTACATTGCCCCAACACAAAAAAATTAAACTGAACCCGCTTCAAAGTAAAACCCTTGTTCTCTTGCAAGTGCTGGCTAGCGATCCTGACAGTTCCATGAAACTTGACGATACAGATGACGTGAAAATTACACGCCTTCCTCATGCTCATGGAAATCACATGCATGTTGGCAGCTATACCGTCACATCAAAAGACGCAAGCGGTCTGTTCAACGAAGCTGTTTGGATCGCATTAGTGAGAAAAGGTTTAGTCCGAGAAAACTGGAAGGATGAGATGGTCATCACAGCAGAAGGTCTTGCATTTTCAACCGGTTTAGAGGAAAAATTTATGAGTGCTTCTGATCATTAAGGAGTTGGAATTAGGTATGCCTTCGTCTGTTGAGAGAAAACTCACAACAATTCTGTGCGCTGACGTGGCGGGCTATAGCCGCTTGATGGGACAGGATGAAGAAGGCACGCTCCATTCTCTTAAAAATGCACGTAAGATTATTGTCTCTGAGATAGAGAAACATTCTGGTCGCCTCATCAATATGGCCGGCGACGCTGTAATTGCCGATTTTTCAAGTGTCGTTAAGGCTGTCCATTGCGCGGTTTCTACCCAGACAATGTTACTAGCGCATAGGCAAAATGCGCCTGACGATGTTCCATTATCATTCCGCATAGGCCTCAATCTCGGGGATGTTATCATTGAAGGTGAAGACATATTTGGAGATGGGGTCAATATTGCCTCCCGCCTTGAGAGTCTTGCTCCTAAAGATGGAATTTGCATTTCTGGAACAGTTTACGACCACGTAAAAGGCAAATTTCCAATCGGGTTTAATTTCCTTGGAGAGAAAAAAGTAAAAAATATCGAAGAAGCGATCCCTGTCTATTCTTTGGATCTTGCAAAAAGCTCAAATCCCGAAGGAAAATCAGAAGAACCGGTTATCCAAACATCTGATGCAGAAGAACAGGCCCTTAGAAAACAAATAAGACGTCAGGCTGGCTTCTACCGTAGATGCATGACAGTCGGGTGTCTCGTGGTCTTCTTGTTTCTTATAAATATATTATCTTCTCCCGGTTACTTGTGGTTCATATGGCCAACTTTGCCAATGCTCCTCGTTCTCGCGTTGGATGGTATGAGAGCTTTTGGTAAAGGTCATTATATGGATCAATGGGAAGAGAAAAAACTTGATGAACTAAAACGAAACAAGCGGCACAAAGCCCGCTAAATTCTTGCGCCGCGACGATTGAACCGCAACGCAAGTTATCTAGTTAGAAATTTTTCTTTGCAGCAAGAGCGCCCATGTCACCACAAATTTTGTGAAACCCTTCTACGGTTTCCGTGATGATATCCGCAACAGATTTCTCTCCGTGGATCAAAGCTGCTGATTGCCCCGCAAGGCCTGCGCTAGCCTCCATATCGCCCCCAAAATACAACTCCTTGATGCGCGCAAACATATCTTTAGGTATCAACCCTTCTTGGTAGATTTCCTTCGTCCGCTCTGTTTTAAGAGCCCGGATACAAGGCGTTGCTTTTTTGTTTAAGACCAATGTCCCTACATCTTCAGCGTCGATAATTGCTTGTTTAAAATTGCTGTGAACAGGGCTTTCTTTTGCAGAAACAAAACGCGTCCCCATTTGAACTGCTTCTGCTCCTACTGCAAACGCAGCTGCCATGCCTCTGCCATCTATAATACCGCCCGCAGCGACCATGGGGACATCCACTTGTTCGCGAATAGCCTGCAAAAGGACAAGCAAGGAGACTTCTTCCGGATTTTTAAATCCGCCACCTTCTCCGCCTTCTACTATGAGACCATCAACGCCAGCGTTTACTGCTTTCAAGGCCGCTTTTACTGTAGGGACTGCGTGGTAGACCGTAATATCATGAGCCTTCAAAATTTCGATCAATTTCGCGGGATTACCAGCAGACGTAGTTACAAATTTGACACCAGATTCAGCGACAAACTTAATCATGTTTTCGTCGCGTAAAAACAATAACGGTAGATTAATTCCGAAAGGTGCATCTGTCAGCGCTTTCATCTTCTTAATCTCAGCGATACAATTTTCTGTCTCGCCTGAAGAGGTCTCCATAATACCAAGACCTCCGGCATTACAAACGGCCGACGCCAATTGAGATCTAGCTATCCATCCCATAGGGGCTTGAATTATGGGATATTTCGCGCCGGTATGTTCCAGAAAACGGTTCATGATTACACTGCCTGTAGATTTATTGAACGGGGGATTAGTCGAATATTTGCCCAAGATGAGCACCAAGGTCTTGAAGCGCTTGGTCTTCAGAAATCACTTTGATGGTTTTCATACCCATGGCTGCTGCGGGTTTTAAATTAACACCAAGATCATCCAGATATAGGATCTGTTCTGGCGCAACGCCCATCTTTTCACAAGTGTAAGAGTAAATCTGTGGGTCTGGCTTCCGCATTCCTATTCTACTGGACTGAATGACCTGATCAAAAATCTGCATAACATCCAGCACAGCTTTCTGCTCTGCATCAGATCGGCTCATCCCGGGCCCTTTACCGGCCGGCACGTTGTTGGTGAGGCAAACACATTGGTAGCCCTTTGAAATGCGTTCAAGTGCTGCAACCATTCGGGGGCGAATATTACCAGAGAGCAATTTAATGACTTCAAACCCGGAAATCGGGTGTCCTAGAGCTGTACTTTCTTCCAAAAAAAGTTGATCAAACTCTTCTGCACTAACCTTACTTCTCTCAAACCTTGCCCACGCATTATTGTCTGGATTAGTTGAATTTACTTTGCGCAGGAAGCTTTCAGGTAATCCCTGTTCTTTTTCAAATCTAGCGAAAGCTTCAAAGGGGCTCGTCGTTAAAACGCCCCCGAAATCCCATAGGACTGCAGAAATCATAGATATATCCATCTTTATGAAAGTGGCGAATTTCTTCGCTGAACTCATCTTTATTCTTCGTATTTTCAGGCGATAGTGGCAGTATGAGAATTGGATGTCAAACCTTGACCCTTGATTGAAATTATTCTGCTCGGCATTATCTAAATACTATTACAACGCACAATTGTTAAATCTACTAATAATCAGGAGCGCATTTATGAAACTAGCAATTTTAATTGCCTTTATTTCTTTAAGCCTACCGGCTGCCTCATATGCCGCTGATGCAGAAGACATGATCCAATTTAAGAAGGATGGGAACTGCCCGTCATGCGACCTTCGACAAGCAGAGATGCAATTTGGAACAATGACGGGGGCAAACCTCAAGAATGCGACATTGCGTGACACCCTGTTAAAAGAAACAAATCTTGAGGGTGCCATACTTGAAGGGGCAGATTTGAGACGCGCTGATCTGGAAAAATCCAATCTCAAAAACGCAAATTTATCCGGTGCGATTTTACGAGAAACAGATCTTGAGAAAGCAAACCTAACAGGTGCTCAACTTAACAACGCGGATTTACGCGATGCTGATCTTGAAAATGCCATTGCTGAAAACAGCACTTTTAGAGACGCCGATATTCGCAAAGCCTATATGAAACGCGGAAATTTCTCGAACGCTGATTTCTCAAATGCCCAGATGACAAATGTGAACATGAAACGGGCTGTAATTAAAAATGCAAATTTCAAAAATGCAAAACTGAAAAATGCAACGCTCACACGTGCGGATTTATCCAATGCAAATTTTTCAGATACTGATCTTACCCACGCAAATTTCTATCGTGCCAATCTAACAAATGCTGTCTTTTCCGATGTAGATTTGAAAGGCGCATATTTTTGGGGGGCCAATTTATCAGGTACTGATATGGAAAGTGCCGATGATCTGAAACAATCCCAACTTCAGGGAGCGTGCGGAAACAAGAAGACACGGCTTCCTGAAGGAATCTCTATCCCGCACTGCAACCCATAAGATACCAACGAAATGGCGATTAGATAATCTTGCCTGGATTCATGATATTGTCTGGATCCAGGGCAAGCTTAAGCGCAGACATCACGCCAACGGCGCCTTCACCAAGTTCGTCTTTCAAGTATTTCTTTTTGCCTAAACCAACGCCATGCTCGCCAGTGCAGGTGCCGTCCATGGAAAGCGCCCGTTTAATCAAGCGGCTATTAAGACGTTCAGCCTCAGCAATTTCATCAGGGTTGTCCATATCCAGAACAAAAGCTAGATGGAAATTTCCATCTCCTACATGACCAACAAGTGGTGCAATTAAAGTACTCTCGTCCATATCGGCTTTAGTCTGCATAATGCAATCAGCCAGATTGGAAATAGGCACACATACATCGGTAGCCCATATAGAGGCCCCTGTTCGAAGTGCTTTTGCTGCATAAGCAGCATCGTGCCGAGCTTGCCACAAACGTGTACGGTCTTCGGCTTGCGTGGTCCACTGGAAGTCCTTCGCTCCAAAATCCTGACAGATACTATCCACCATTTCAGATTGCTCTTTGACACTTAAATCGCTTCCGTGGAATTCCAAAAACAAGGTCGCCTGCACTGGTAGGTCTAAACCGGAATATTTGTTGATGGCGTCCACCTGAATATCGTCGAGAAGCTCGATACGGGCCACAGGGATGCCGCTCTGTATCGTCAAAATAACCGATTGAATGGCGCTTTCTATATCTGGGAATGAAACAGTTGCCGCCGCAACGGCTTCTGGAATCCCATAAAGGCGTAACGTGATTTCCGTAATGACACCAAGCGTGCCCTCTGATCCGATATACAAACGTGTCAAATCATATCCCGCAGCGCTTTTCTTGGCGCGGCCACCGGTTTTAATAATCTCGCCGTTTGGCAACACAACGGTCAAACTTAGCACATTGTCTTTCATCGTACCGTAGCGGACTGCGTTCGTACCTGACGCGCGTGTTGAAGCCATTCCGCCAATGGAGGCGTCTGCTCCCGGATCAATGGGAAAGAAAAGTCCTGTATCACGCAAAAATTCGTTTAATTGTTTGCGGCGGACGCCCGGCTGCACGACACAATCCAGATCCTCGGAATGGACGGTAATAATCTCATTCATCTGGTTTAGATCAATAGAGACACCACCCTCTACTGCATTGATATGCCCTTCAAGTGACGTGCCTGCGCCAAATGGAATTACTGGTATTTTGAATTTGGCGCAGATTTTAACAATTTTGGATACTTCTTCGGTGCTTTTTGCAAAACACACAACGTCCGGAGGACAAGAGGGGTGCCAACTTTCATCTTTACCATGCTGATCACGAACAGATTGCGCGGTCGTGCACCGATCTCCCAGGATTTCTTCAAGTTCAGCACAGGCGCTTTCTAGAATGCTTGATGACAAAGACATGAATTCCCTCTTTTTTCATAAATAGCCATGTTGTCGTAACTTGACAAATCAGCAGTACAAATTTGATATCTTCTTATAATCTGTACAAACAAATATCTAAAGCATTTACAGTTTAAAAAAATTGATTAATGTTTGGACCATGAAAAACAATAATTTACAAAAACTAAAAGAGTTGTCCATTTTACCTGAGTGGATTGATCATAACGGACATATGAATGTCGCATATTACGTGCTGATATTCGATCAATCGCTTGATGTTCTACTGGACCAAATCCAAATGACACGAAAATACCGAAAATCCTCAGGCAATACGGTATACGTGCTGGAAACGCATGTAAGTTATCTGCAGGAAGTAAAAGAGGGAGACCCGATTGCGATCTCTTTTCGTGTAATCGATTGTGATGCAAAGCGTATTCATCTGTTTTTGGAAATGCATCATAAAGATGACGGTTTTCTAGCGGCAACATCCGAACAAATGATCCTACATATTGATGCCTCAGGTCCCAAAGCACACCCTATGCCGGATCATATTCTAGCCAACCTTAAAGTATTGCAGGAAGATCAAGCGCATAATCCTGCACCTCAACAATTAGGCTCTTCCATTGGAATTAGACGAAAGAAATAGTGAAGTCTTAATGCCAGATTTTTCCAGACACCAACGTGCTTTACTTCTACTTGCTGTGGGCTTAGCGGTTACATACCTGCTTGTGCCTTTCCAGGATGGGTCTGTCCTAAATATTTTTCAAAAATCTAGTGCATGCATATTACTTGCCTGCCTCGCATTCTGGGCCATTGAAGACAGAAAAATCAAAAAAATTGCCCTTGCTGCCCTTCTGTTTTCGAGCTTGGGGGATGCGTTTCTAGCGATCCGCAGTTCTGATTACTTCACCCATGGTCTGGGATCATTTTTGATTGCTCACCTTCTTTATATTTTGATTTTCGTACGCGCGCGAAACTGGCAACCATTGCCGGTAGGCAAGCAAATTGCTATTGCAGCGATAATTCTATTGTCTATTGGAATGCTCGTTATGCTCTGGCCCGCTCTTGGTGCGCTCAAAGCCCCCGTATTTGTCTATGTAACAGTTATTGCCATGATGGCCGTGTCAGCGATCTACGCGGCCTATCCGGCCGCTCTTGTGGTTATAGGAGCGCTTAGCTTTCTTGTCTCAGACAGTACAATCGCAATAAATAAGTTCTTGATGCCATTTTCACTGTCTGGGCCATTAATCTGGATTACCTATATTCTTGCGCAAGTTCTTCTCACATTGGCGATTATCAAGGGCCCTAACAACAAAAATGCCAGCTAAAAGCCGGCATTTCAATTGGCAGATTTTGTGAATAGTTTAAGCGGCCGCTGTTTCGCCAGAGTCAGCACTACTGATTTTTGAAATCAGATAATCAACATTCTCCGCATCAAACCGATCTTCAAAATGCGTTAGCACCCGCTGTATCACTTGATTACGGAAACGCTCGCGGTCTCCAGGATCACCGTCATAATCCAACTCTTTTACCACCCCGATGGTAACACGCATCATTTCAACGAGCCCCTTTGAGATATTAAATTTCTTACAAAGCTGCCTAAGCCCTTCTCCGCCCGGATCACCTACAAGCATATGAACGTTCGACACAGATATATCTGCACCAATGGACAGTGCTGTTTCAAAGAAATCAATGTCACCTACACATAGTGCGCGAAGAATAATTGTAGGCGTCAACCGACCATTTCTATGCAATTGATCGATAAGTTTAACAAGTTCACCTTCACTGGTACCGTCTTTCAACAAACCAATCATGGTTTTTTCTCGACTTTGAAGGATCAAGTCGGTGGCTATTGTCGGTGACATGTCATGGTGACTTACCAAATGGTCCCGTAATTTATCCGAGACGAGCGTCACCAAACGTTCTGTAACCGTAATTGGCAGTGCGCTCCGTCTAGCCATGGGAGCGTTTACTTTTTCGCTATCGCCAAACTTATCCAGCACCTTTTCAAAGGTTTTGTCAGATATCTGGGCACCTTCGTTGCTCATCAATTTGGCAACAACATTTTCGTTTCCAGTATCAGCGAGTTTTTCAGAAATAACTTCAGATACTTTCGCACGTTCTGCGATAGCGCCTTGGTGTTCTTCTGATTTGGAGCTGATAATTTCTGCTAAATCTTCATCACTCAGCGCGTCTGAGAAAGATAACATAGGCGCAGCCACATCAGATATGTCATTCGCTAAAGAAAATGCGATATCATGTGGTAGCTCTGGTAGTGATTTCAACGTGTCAGCGAGAGTTTTGCGAACAAGGACTTCGGCGTCTGTCACCAGCAAACGAAAAATTTGCTCGGCTTCTGCGCGCTCCTTCTCACTAAACTTATGCCCAGCGAGACCGCCTGCAATTTTTTCAACTGTTTGCGCACGTGCTTCCGGAGAGCGATCTGTTAACAGACGCTCGACATCGGCTGGGCTTAAAGAACCGTTTTCAGACACACTGGCTCCAATAAACTAAAATATTCCATCCAGCCATCTAAAGGGATTTATCTTAAGATACGGTTAATGACGATGAGCTTTCAGTTGGACAATATGCCGCACCCAAACTAGCTCAAATTCAGTCCTATGAGCCAAAATATACCTTGGGATCGTCTTAATTTTGTTTTAATTTACTGCTCGTAAGTTTATCAAAACTAACAAAGAGTAACACAACCCAAATATGGAGACTTCCATGAACACAGCGAAACTGTTGGCAATGAGCATCGTTGCTTCAATCTGCCTATCCTCAGGCATAGCAGCAGCAGGCGACGCGGCAAAAGGCGCAAAAATTTTCAAGAAGTGCAAAAGCTGCCACACAGCTGACGAAGGCGGGAAAAACAAAAGCGGTCCGAACCTTTTTGGTGTTGTTGGGCGCGCAGCAGCTTCTGTCGAAGGCTACAAATATTCAAAAGCCATGAAAGCATCTGGCCTAACATGGGATGCTGCCACTCTGAATTCGTTTTTGAAAAAGCCTAGAAAATTCGTCAAGAAAACTAAGATGAGCTTCGCAGGTATCAAAAAAGAAAAACAACGCGCAGACCTCATCGCGTATCTTGAAACTATGAAATAGATTTCTGCAGTTAAGCAAAAAAAACGGCCCGATAATTCGGGCCGTTTTTTCTTTTAATCTCGAACAACAAGAACTGAACAATGTGCGTGCCTTACGACACGTGCGGCGTTCGGCCCCAACAAATAGTCCTGCATTGTAGGCCTATGCGCCCCAATAATAATAAGATCACTGGAGATCTTCTTCTCAATTCGAAGAATCTCTTCATATGCAGTTCCATGCCCGACAATATGCTGAACCTTAATATCAGTCGGAATATTTTCCTTAACAAAATCATGCAGGCGTTTGTTCATTTCCTGAAGCATTTTCTCTTCATGATTACTAGGAAAAAAGGATCCTACAATACTCATCCCAAAATCTGGCAGCAGGCATATGATACAGCTTCTGGCACCATCTTTTTCCAGGACTCCTCAGCCTCTAGATCAACAGCAAGAAGAATGTGTTTAAACATATCAAAATTCCTTCCTTAAGAGACCGGGACTGACTGAGTAATCGGTGTTCCGTTGCGGCGGCGTTGGAAAAGCACAATCAAGCCCAACAGCATCAAGGCAGGTATATAGAATAAACTCTTTGCCGGCTGATCTGATGGCAGCAGGACAGATTGAATCTTTTGATCAAAATCCAGTCCAGCTTTCTGTGAGATACTATCAAACGCGGCATCATCGATAACAACATTAGCCCCATCAACCAGCAACTCAAGTCCTACTGCAGCAAGCCTGTCTGCGCCGCTCCCGTCTTTCTCAACGGGTAATATAGCGGTGATACTGATGGGATCACCCACATCATTCTCACCTTGCACAATAAGTCTGATCTCTGCGCCTGTTTCAACCCCTCCAAAAGCCTTCTCGATATTCGCCGGTGCCACTTCGATAAAGGGAGGCACAACCATATCCATCCAGAAACCAGGCCGGAAGAGTGTAAAGGCAATCAATACCAACAAAGTTGATTCCCATAATTTTGACTTGGCAAGGAAATACCCTTGTGTTCCAGCCGTAAAGAGCAGCATCGCTGCCGTCGCGACAATGAACACAATCACCCCTTCCAACGGTGTCACATCAATTAACAAAAGATCAGTGTTAAAGATGAACAAGAACGGAAGAATTGCAGTTCTCAAAGAATAGAAGAAAGCGATGAATCCTGTTCGAATTGGATCACCGCCCGATACGGCGGCGGCCGCAAACGATGCCAACCCAACTGGTGGTGTTACGTCTGCCATAATTCCGAAATAGAACACGAACAGATGCACTGCGATAAGCGGCACGATGAGACCATTTTGCTGGCCCAAGCCTACAATGACTGGTGCTAGAAGTGAGGACACAACAATATAGTTGGCTGTCGTTGGTAGCCCCATTCCAAGAATAAGGCTCAAAATGGCAGTGAAGATCAGCATCAGGAGAATTTGTCCCTGACTTAAGAACTCGACCAACTCAGCTAGAACCAAACCAACACCCGTTTGGGAGACTGTTCCAACAATGATACCAGCGGCGGCGGTTGCAATGGCAATACCGATCATGTTGCGTGCGCCAGATATAAGACCATCGATAAGCTCATCGAAGCCTTGCTTTAATCTGCCGTGTTGATCTTCTTTTCTGAAAAACGCAAACAACTGGCGTTGCGTGAGCAGAATAAAGATCATCAAACTCACTGCCCAGAAGGCCGACAGTTCTGGTGAGAGACGTTCAACCATCAGGCACCATATTAAAACGGCAACTGGAAGCAAGAAATGAAGACCCGCCAAAATTGTAGGTTTAGGTTCCGGCAGCGCATCGATCGGAGCATTCGGATCGTCCATTACCAAGTCAGGAACCTTTGCACATATGGAGACTAGATAACCATATGTCGCCAAGATCATTGCACCAAGGATCCAGGGTGCCAAAGTTGGCCCCGCTAAATTGGTAACAACACCAACAACAAAGAAAACACCAAAAGCGCCGATAACAACATTACAGAGGACGATACCGCCAGCTGAGATTATTGACGCGAGTGTTGACGGATCCTTTGTCTGTTTTTTGACACCAAAATAAAGAGCCCCTTGAAGTGCGAATACGATAGCAACCGCAATTAACTGGTTCAGAGAGGAGCCTAAGGCTTCAAACAACGCGAACAAATAATAGGTTCCACCTGCCAAGATCAAGATAGACGAGATGGTAATTCCCAAAGCGAGCAAACCTTGTTTCAAAGGTTTGGGCTCGATTGCTCTGGGAAGACCTAGCATATTTTTTTTCAGAGCTTCAAGGTGAACAATATAAACCAGTGCAATGTAGGAAATAATGGCTGGAATGAAAGAATGGGTTACAACTTCGAAATAGCTGATGTCCACATACTCTACCATCAGGAAGGCCGCAGCCCCCATAACAGGCGGCATGATTTGTCCATTTACAGAAGAGGCCACCTCAACAGCACCACTTCTCTCAGCCGAAAAGCCAACCCGCTTCATCATGGGAATGGTAAATGTGCCTGTGGTCACTACGTTAGCGATGGAAGAGCCCGAAATTAGGCCCGTCATCCCAGATGCCACAACCGCAGCTTTCGCCGGTCCGCCGCGCATATGTCCCATCATGGAAAACGCGACCTTAATGAAGTAGTTACCTGCCCCCGCTTTATCGAGCAAAGAGCCAAAAAGAACAAAGAGGAAAACGAGACCGGTAGAAACACCTAGCGCAATTCCGAAGACACCTTCTGAAGATAACCACTGATGATCCGCTACAGCACCAAAACTAGCACCTTTCCAAGCAAGAAAGCCGGGAGCATAGGGTCCTAAAAATGAATAGGCTAAGAAAACGATAGCGACCACCATCAATGGTGGCCCCAAAGCGCGGCGTGTTGCTTCAAGAAGCATAACAACACCGACACTCGCAACAACAATATCAAAGACGTTAGGATTACCGGGTCGATCGCTCAAGCGAGTACCCAACAAAGCATCCGACAACGCACTGTCAAAAATAAAGACATAAAGTGCGCAAAGAGTCCCGACGCCTGCCAATATCCAATCGCTAAACGGTATCCGATGACGTGGAGAATTTTTAAATGCAGGGTAAGCAAGGAATGCTAGGAAAATGCCAAATCCCAAATGAATGGGGCGCGCTTCTCTACCCGAGAATACACCGAAACCTATCATGTAGGGCAGCGGGGATGCGATCCACACTTGCCATATAGCCCATACGAGAGCGATACCTGCCATTAGCATCGCAATTGATCTACTCTCAGGTGTTCGGCCACCTGTATCCGTAGAGGCCACTAAGTCTTCAAGCTCATTTGAGCTTAGCGTGCCATCATTTGGTGTTGTATTACTCATTTTCCCCCCAGTTACATTTAGTGCAACATATCCGCCTAGCCCCTTTGATTATTGACGGACAAAAGTAAAATTGGGCGAGAGATCCTCCCGCCCAATAAGGCTAAATTACATTAAGCCAGCTTCTTTATAGTAACGCACAGCACCTGGATGCAGTGGCGCAGAAAGATTGTTTTTGATCATTGCTTTTTTGTCCAAGTTTGCAAATGCAGGATGCATTTTCTTGAAACGTTTGAAGTTTTCAAAAACAGCTTTTACGATTTGGTACACAGTTTCATCAGATGTGTATGTAGAGGATACAAACGTAGCACCAACACCGAACACAGGTGTGTCAGTGGCAGTACCTGTATACATTCCACCCTTAATAGATACTTTAGCGTAATAATCGTTTTCAGAAACCAAAGCATCAATTGCAGCACCAGTTACTGGTATCAATTTCACATCACAAGTCGATGCGGCTTCTTTGATGTTTCCTGTTGGATGACCAACAGTGAACACAAACGCGTCGATTTTGTTATCACAAAGTGCAGCAGAATGTTCAGAAGATTTAAGCTCAGACGCAAGTGCGAAATCACTTACTTTCCAGCCCATTTTGTCCATAACAACTTGCATTGTACCGCGCTGGCCTGACCCTGGATTACCAATATTTACGCGTTTACCTTTAAGGTCTGCAAATGTTTTAATGCCAGCGTCTGCACGTGCAACAACTGTAAATGGCTCTGGATGTACTGAGAATACAGCACGAAGTTCTTTAAAGGCACCATCAGGGAATTGCTTAGGAGCCGTTCCGTTATAGGCGTGAAATTGCCAATCAGACTGCGCAACACCCATGTCCAGGTTTTTGGCACGAATTCCGTTAATATTTTTCGTGGAACCGCCGGTCGTGTGTGTACATTTGATATCGTGATCTTTAGTTCCACGGTTTACCAATTTACAAATAGCACCACCAACTTGGTAGTAAACGCCGGTTTGGCCGCCTGTGCCAATTGTAATAAATTGTTCTGCTTGTACCGGAGCAGATGCTACCATCGCGCCGCCAAAAGCTACTGCAGCAGTTGCTGCGATAGAAAAGATCTTCAACATTTTTTTCTCCTCAACCTGTCTAATGCATCAGGGCACCTTGAATTAGATGCCTCTGAATTAGTTTTCCTTCACCAAAATCATATTAGTAAAGGACCCTTTTCTCCCAAAAGCCTGCATTAGGCCTTGAGGAAATTCAAATCAACTCGTCACGAATGAAAAGCCAATAAAATTCAATACTATACTACTAGATTACTATGTTTTTTATATCAGTAGCACCGCCAACAGGGCGCCCAACTACTGCAGAAACCTGACTTATTTGTGTAATCAAATCCGCATTGCTGCGAGCCAAACTACCGTCTTTCAAAAACATATTATTTTCAAACCCTACCCTGACGTGGCCCCCTAATGCAATAGCTGCACTTGCAGCCGCATGTTCAAGCGGGCCAAACGCACAGACAGACCAAGCGTCGCGATTATCCGTCGCTCTTAAAAAAGGTAATATATCGCGTGGATGGGAGGTTTGATTTTCAGTGTAACGCCCAAGAACAAACAGCAAAAACGCCTTGGTATCCGGAATCACGCCACGTTTCCGCAAATCGTTGAAACGCTTAACGTCCTCATCTGAATACAGAATATAGTGAGGGAGTATCTCCAATTCTGCCAATTCGTGGAAAAAGGCTGTTGCTGCCCGCTCACCACCGTCCGGTACTAACTCACGAATAGCAAGAGATGCCGATGGCGGCACTAAATCACGAACCATCGCCATTTGTTGGTACGCTGAATACATACCTACGGCCTCAGTTGTCGCCTGAATAAGGAGAGCATCGCCACATTTGTCGTTGATTGCGGCCATCGCTTCACGATAACGCCCAACATCCAATGAATGTTCATCTTTGTCACCGCGAACATGTAGATGGATCATTGAAGCACCCGCCATCATACAGGTGTGCGCTTCAACAGCCAGTTCTTCAGGCGTAATTGGCAACCGGTCATGGTCTTTTTTTGTTTTTCGGGCGCCATTCGGGGCAACAGTAACGATTAAGGGTTCCAATTTAATATCTTCCACGTTCATCTGATTTAAGCGGGTAGAACGCTCTTAAGTGCCAACGTCAACTTACTCACGATTTCATCGATTTGATCGGATGTAACAATAAAGGGAGGTGCGAGAAGAATATGATCTCCAGTTCTCCCATCAACTGTTCCGCCCATGGGATAACACATCAGTCCAGCTTCCATCGCTGCTGATTTCACTTGAGCATGTAACTTGAGCGATGGATCAAACGGTTGTTTAGTTTCCCTGTCCTGAACCAGCTCCAGCCCTTGAAATAATCCCCGTCCACGAATATCGCCGACATGAGGATGCTGTCCAAATTCACTTTCCAGCGCATTAATGAGCTCAACGCCTTTTGAAACAACATTTTCAATGAGGTCGTTTTCCACAATATATTTTTGTACAGCAAGTGAGGCAGCACACGCCAGCGGATGCCCCATATACGTATGGCCGTGTTGAAAAAATCCCGTTCCCTGACGGATCGTTTCAAAAATTTCCTTAGAGGCCATCATCGCGCCTATCGGTTGATAACCTGCCCCCAGTCCTTTTGCCGTTACAAGAATGTCTGGTGAAATATCTTCTTGCTCAATTGCAAATAGCGAGCCGGTACGGCCCATGCCACACATAACCTCGTCCAGAATAAGCAAGACCCCATACTTATCGCAAATTTCACGAATACGCTTAAAGTACCCGGGAACAGGAGAGACAGCACCAAGAGTTGCCCCTACAACTGGCTCGCAAATGAATGCGCAAACTGTTTCAGGTCCAGCCTCAAGTATCGCTGCCTCCAATTCATTGGCAACCCGTTGACCAAATTCGAATTCACTTTCCTCCGCGCGCTGCTCTCTGTAGGCATAGCAAGGGGAGATCAGCGCTACAGGCATTAACAAGGGTGCGTAGGGCTCTTTTCGCCATTCATTTCCGCCTGCAGAAAGGGCCCCCAAAGTGTTTCCGTGATAACTTTGCCGCCGAGAAATGAAACGTGTTCGTTTGGTCTCACCACGCTCCAAAAAGTATTGTCGCGCAAGCTTCAACCCAGCTTCTACGGCTTCCGATCCACCAGATACAAAATAGACGCTATCTAGGTCTCCAGGCGCCCTCGCAACCAAAAATTCGGCCAATTCTTCTACTGCCGGATTAGTAAAAAACCCAGTATGTGCAAACGAGATCTTTTCAAGTTGCGTTTTGATGGCGTCGTTTACCGATTGATTGCTATGTCCAAGACAAGAAACAGCGGCCCCACCACAGGCGTCCAGATATTTTTTACCAGAGGTATCAAAAATATAGGCACCCTCGCCATGGGTTGCGACTGGATACGTGGCATTTGGGGCTCTGTGAAATACTTTTGTCATATTAAAGCCTAGTTTTTCCAATAAGTTTGATGATCGCGAAGCCGTTGATCAGACCCGTCAAGCGCCTTAACTGCGGGCTCTCCCAGCTCCGTCACAATCGCTGCGATTAACGTTTGCAAAATCATTAGCGCACCGGACAACGAGCGATAAAAGGAAGGACTGCGATTGGCTGCAATAAAAGCATGATCTGCGTCTCTGGCCAACGGGGATACATTACTATCTGTTACAACGACAATCGTTGCTCCAACCGCTCTCGCAACCTTAACCGCTTCCACTGTTTCAAAAGTGTAGGGATCAAAGGCAATAGCAAGAACAACATCGCCCTTATTTATTTGCGAGATTTCTTCACGAAACATTCCAGCGGCACCCGTTACAAGATGCGCTCTTTTAACAAAAACTCGAGTTGCGTAGTGGAAGAATGTCGCCAGCGAAAAACATTTCCTTAAACCAACGATATAAAGGGTTTCAGCGTTAACGACCCGAGTTGCTACAGCAGAAAAATCTTCGTCAGCTATCCGGTCAAACGTTGTTTGTATATTATACTGTTCAGCCTCAACCATCTCCGATATCAGGCTGTTGCCATCGGCTTCAGTCTGCCTCATTTGCAGGCTTCTTGCACGTGCGGCATAGCCGGTTGAGGGGGCTGAAAGTCTTTTTCGAAATGCGTCCCTAAAATCGTTGTACGTACCGTAATTCAATTTATTTGCCAAGCGAAGCATTGTAGAGGGTTGCACCGATGCCCTGCTTGCAATTTCCCTCATGGAATAAACTGCCACATCGTCAGGGGAGCTCAATATATATCTTGCCGCTACTTTTAACTGCGGGCTCAATCCATCAAAATTGGCTTCGATTTCCACCAACAAATTTGTTTTATCGTTTGAAGCCATCTGCAGTCAATTTCTTACGAAGTTGGTTTATTTCATTCTCTCATAGACCCTACTCCCCAAATAATTTTTACGCAACAAATGAATCATAAAGACAAAATAGAAACATTTGTTGCATAGAAACGGCTTCCAGGCACAAACGAATATTGGCTAATTTTGGTGCCAGCTACATTGTTCGACTTTCTCCTTTTATTATTCTCAAAAATTTTTCTTCAACTTTAGCGAAAAGATTAAGACCTTCTTTACTCACTATCTTTTATTGTGGCGCGATATCGGGATAGATCTACGTCCTGTTCAGTCAGTCCTTACAGTAGAGCAAAATTTTGATTTCAGTTGGAACAACATCACTGGCATTCCCCCTAGCTAAACGCTGGGCTACTAGGCGTAACATCAGCGGTGAAACCTCATCGCGGCTTGATGTTCACAACATGTTCCCTCTTGTACTGGAAACAGGTAGCAGGGTGACAAGCAAGCTCACTTTGCTTGCTACCTCTGTATGCGGTACCTTTTCTCAACCTGATAATGACTTCATAAAAAAAATTGAAGAGAACCACACACAATACATCTTCGTAAATTATGAGATTGGCCACAATACGACACTTGATTTGCTGGAGACTTACTCTCAAGCAACACCACATCTATCTATTATTGTTGTTGATGGCCCGGCTGAGTTAATGCTGCACGGCGCTGCAGATTGCATTGCATTTGAAGATTTAACAATGGATCGTTTGAGCGCCAGCGTCATTCACGCAGGTCGCCTTCGAAGTCTGTACGCCCAATCGACAGAGAAACAAAACAGTCAGAAATCTGCGCATGCATACGATCAACTGACATCACTGATAAGCCGCACAAATTTCAAAATCAAACTTGAAGAAATCACTGGTCAAGCTCAGGCAAAAAACACCGCAGTATCTCTCATCATTCTGGACATTGATAGCTTTAAAGGATTGAACGAAAGCAAGGGTCATGCCTTTGGTGATCTTGTTCTATCCACCGTTGCCGAACGCCTTATACAATTCGCACCTGAAGGGTCGATTGTCGGTCGCCTGGGAGATGACGAATTTGCGTTACTCCTGTTTGGGCGGGGTTTGTCAAAAATATCTGACACAACAATTGCCGCAAGGTTATCTCATGAATTACGCCAACCCTATTATTTAGACGGTCAAGCAACATCCTTGAGTGCAACGATGGGCATTGCAAAGCTGGAAGACGACGACGATCCTGATACGCTCCTTCATAAAGCGATGTCGGCACTATACGCTGCAAAGCGCGATAAAAACCGCTTCATGGTGTATACAAAGCAAGAAGATGCTGAAAGACGCCAGCAGCTTAAGCTTTCACAAGAATTACCAGATGCAATCGAAGCAAATCAATTGCGTCTTCATTATCAACCAATGATCCGAATGCACGACAGCACAATTATTGGTGTTGAAGCTCTCGTCCGTTGGCAGCACCCGAAAAAAGGCCTCCTATTTCCAGATAATTTTATCCCCCTTGCAGAGGGATCTGGCAGTATTGAACCACTTACTCGATGGGTCCTCGATGTCGCTATCAAACAAGGTGCTGAATGGTTGAGCAATGGAAACCGCTTAACTGTTTCTGTAAACATTTCAGCCCTATTATTGCACAACCCGATCTTCCCAGATATCGTCAACAGATTGCTTGAACAAGCCGGTTTTCCAGCCGAACTTCTAAAACTCGAAATTACAGAGAGCGCTATTATCTCAGACGTGGTTCGTGCGACTGACGTCGTTAATCGGCTCCACGATCTAGGCGTAAAAGTTTCCATTGACGATTTTGGAACTGGCTACACATCTCTCGCTTATATTCGCAAATTGCCAGTAGATGAGATTAAGATTGATAAAAGCTTTGTCCTGAACATGAATACAGTATCGGATGATGCCGTTATTGTCAGAACACTTCTTGAATTGGCGCGCAATCTGGATCTTTCTGTTGTTGCTGAAGGCGTTGAAGACCGGGAAACTTGGTATATGCTTGCAGGGTTGGGATGCCATGTCGCGCAAGGATATTACATGAGCCGTCCAGTGGAAAAAGAAACTTTGGAAAACTGGCTCATAAGCTCACCTTGGGCAGTAGCAACCTGAACAACACAACGAAATTAAGTAACAACGACAAACACTTCCTGATAACATCTATTTGACCTCCCTTCACATCCTGATAAAATACCGTAAAGTAATCCCATCAAAGATTGGGAGAATTTATGTGTTTAAAAAACAGCCTGAATTTAAAAGGTATAAGGGATACCCATGAGCAGATTTGGTGAGGACGTAAGCGTTAATAAAGCCGCCTTTATCCACCCTTCTACTTTGATTTATGGAAAAGTTTCTATTGGTGAAGGTGCCTCTATGTGGCCTTACTCGGTTATCCGAGCTGAAGCTCGAGAAGTGACCATTGGCGACTACACAAATATTCAGGATTTCGCGATGATTCATGTCGGGGATACCACTGGAACCCATATCGGCGCGCATTGCTCTATCACTCACCATTGCACCATCCATGGCTGCACAATTGGTGACAACTGCCTAATCGGCATTAACAGTACGATTATGGATGGGTGCGTCATCGGAGATAATTGTATTATCGCGGGGCATACGTTCCTACGTGAAGGCACTGTAATTCCAGATAATTCCATTGTTATGGGGACGCCTGGCAAGGTCGTTCGAACACAAAATAACTATGCGCGGTGTAAATTAAACGCATTTATGTATTACCGGAACGCTGTTGCCTTTACGAAGGACCAACACCGGGAATGGGCAAGCGAGACTTGCATGACTGCCATGAATGATGAAATCGAAAAACTACGCGCGGAACAACAGCAACTCGAAGCGGAAGGGAATATTGCCTCTGTGGCAATTTCATAAAATCATGCAACATCCATATTTAATGTTTCTTGGAGACGTTCCAGACCAGCTTGGCGCAAAAACGGCTCAAGGTATTGTTGATTGGCGCCCAGACTGGTGCCTTGGCCAAATGCGCCTGCCCAATTGTCAGGCCGATCTGGGAATTAAAGATATTTCCATTGAGGAAGCCGCAAAGAATGGGGCCAAAACAATGGTTATTGGGATAGTGAATTCTGGTGGCTTCCTACCAGAACACTGGATTAAAAGCGTAATTGAAGCCATGGAAGCGGGCATGGATATTGCGAGCGGCCTTCACATTCGTCTGTCTTCCATTCCGGAACTTGAACAAGCTGCCGATCAACTTGGCCGAAATCTTTATGACGTAAGACATCCGAGCGAAGATGTCCCTACAGGAAAAGGGACACCCCGTACTGGAAAGCGCCTGCTTGCTGTCGGGACTGACTGTTCTGTGGGCAAAATGTACACGACCTTGGCCATCGAAAAAGAAATGAAAGCACGCGGTATAAAATCTGATTTTCGTGCGACAGGACAAACCGGCATTTTCATTGCAGGTACTGGCATTTCAATTGATGCTGTTGTCGCTGATTTTATATCTGGTGCCGTAGAAGTCTTGTCCCCAGAAAATGATGACGATCACTGGGATATTATTGAAGGCCAGGGATCTTTGTTCCATCCCTCTTTCGCTGGTGTTAGCCTTGGTCTCCTCCATGGCGCGCAAGCAGATGCTCTTATTCTTTGCCACGAACCCACAAGGAAACATATGCGGGGCATTCCCCATCAGCCTTTACCAGACTTGAAAGAATGCATGGAACTTAATCTCGTGACTGCGCGCCTGACAAATAAGAATGCACGCTTTGTTGGGATCAGTGTCAACACATCTGGCTTGTCAGTTGAAGAAGGCGATAAACTTCTAAAAGATCTGGAAGCAGAATTCGAATTACCATGTGTTGACGCCTACCGCACGGGTGTCGCCTCCATAGTAGATGCATTATAATGGCTAAACGCACGCTTGTAGCCTTTCAGGAAAGCTGGCCTATTCGTGGCAGCTTTCGGATCAGCCGCGGCGTAAAAACCGCTGCGGATGTCGTTGTTGTGGAAATTAATGAAGACGGCGTTACAGGACGGGGCGAATGTGTTCCCTATCCTCGTTACGGAGAAAGTCCCTCCACTGTTCTTGATGAAATCTCCACGATCCGCGAGGCTATTGTTCATGGTGCTGGCAGAATAGACCTTTTAACACTGTTACCATCAGGTGCTGCAAGAAACGCTGTTGACTGTGCCTTGTGGGATCTAGAAGCAAAACTCACAGGTAAAAGCGTTCATGAACTGGCTGGCATTCCAGCGCCCGGCCCCCTTATCACGGCCTATACACTTTCATTGGATACACCTGAAAAAATGGGCATTGCAGCAGGACACAATGCTCACCGCCCGTTGATCAAACTAAAGTTAGCCGGTGATGGCGACATTGAACGCGTTGCAGCTGTTCGAAACTCTGCTCCAAAAACACGATTGATCGTTGATGCAAATGAGGCTTGGGACGCGCGCATGATGGAAGATTATTTCCCTGCCATGGCGGACCTTGGTGTTGAATTAATTGAACAACCCCTTCCGGCAGGAAGTGACATGAGCCTTGGCGAAATGGCACGTCCGGTTCCCATTTGTGCTGACGAAAGCTGCCACGACACATCAACCTTGGATCAGATTGCGGCTAATTATGATTATATCAACATCAAGTTGGACAAAACCGGCGGATTAACAGAAGCGCTGCAATTGGCCGAAGCCGCAAAAGAATTCGGACTTGGCATTATGGTTGGCTGCATGCTTGGAACAAGCCTTGGTATGGCACCGGCTATGCAATTGGGCGGGTTTGCACGTTTTGTCGATCTGGACGGACCTCTATTGCTTGAAAAAGACCGCCCAAACGGCATTCAATTTGATGATAGCGTTATGCATCCGGTTAGCCCAAAGCTGTGGGGTTAATCCCTTTAGCGGAAACTATGCCCATGCATCCAGCCAACAATCGATTGACGTGTCCCTTTAGTTACTGGTGTGACTTTATGTAACCAATAAGATGGGAAAACAATAATCGAGCCTTGTGCACGGTACCCCTCTATTTGTGCTGGCGTGTTGTGCAGGATGACATCTCCACCCTCATAACTATTGGAATCAGACAGTTGTACAATGAAGCAAAGCTTCCGTGACGATGTGAAGGATTCAGCAAGATCAACTTGCCACTCAATACCTTTGCTCTCTCCTTTTTTATGCCTAGCAAGCCACGGCATATCATCTGCGGGAATACCCGTTAACTCAAACCGCCATCCGTCAGAGTTCACTTGGCTTGTACCAAAGTTGATTTGGTCCAAAGGATAAGCGTTTTTACCTAATGGCAACTTTTGAAACTCGATGTGTTTTGCTTCAGTGGCATCTGGAAACACCGAAACATTTCCTGGCCCAACCGGTAGCTTACTTTGCCACCGAGAACCGTCCGCTTGCGCCGAAATTTGCGCACATTCCTGGGGAGAGAAAACAGGCCAATGCATGGAAAGAGACACATTTGCATTTCTAAGCGGTAGCAAGGATATCTTGTTCATTTTTGCGTCCTATTACCTGAAACTTGGGCCATGTATCCAGCCAACAACAACTTTTCTTGCACCTTTTGTCATTGGTGCGACCCGATGTAACCAGAAAGATGGAAAAACGATCAGCGTGCCTTTCCCTGTTAGCTCCTTGCGATCCTTTTCAACTCTATGAAACCCAAGATCACCGCCAGCATACTCATCACCTTCAGTAAGCTGCAGAGAAAAACCTAACTTCCGAGATGCATTTGCAGCCTGCCCCAGATCTACATGCCAGTTATTGTGATCTCCTTGACGGCAATAATTCATTACCCACGGCATATCGTCATCAGCAAATCCGCCCAGATCAAATCTCCATAATGCGGAATTTGCGATACTAATTTCCTGAGCAATCCGATTTAACGGATACCCAACTTCGTCCACAGTTATCGATTGCTGATAATTGCTCCGGTGTTCTTTTTCGACTGTGAAAACGCCCTTTTCAACAGCGCCTCCCACCATAGCCTCTTCCCACTCATTTTCTTCCAGCGTCGCCAGAATCCGATCACATTCGTCTTCTGAAAAAACAGTGTTCGCGTAAACCGAAGCTGTTTTATTATTCCGCATTGGCGCAGACGGAACCACTATCATACTCGACTCCCAAAGGTGATAATAATTGTGATCACCGACACATAATCATACCAAATAAATGTGACCCCAATCACATTCTGTCGATACTATTTCATCTTTAAATCCTTTTGCCAACCAATCATTCCAGAGAATTGGAGAAACTCTAATGCTCAATTTCAGAAAAACAAATGTCCTCTCACGGTGAATGTGTTAAAAGACAGCTTAGAATTTTTGGAAACTCATACATCAATAATGAGAGTGAAAAATGTCCCTCCCTACCATCAGTAATCGCGACCTATTTTTTCAATTGGATGAAATGCTGAAGGTTGGCGATTTATGCGATCGAGACCGTTTTAGTGACCACGACAATGATGTCTTTCAGGCTGTCATTGAAACTGCAACACAGATTGCCGGCGATTTGTTTGCGCCTCACAATCAAAAAGGCGATCAAAACGAGCCGACATTTGATGGGGAGAAAGTTACCATCATCCCTGAAGTTCGGGATGCACTCGATGCCTTTGTTGAGGCCGGGTTTATGGGCGCCCAGCATGACTATAATGTCGGCGGCATGCAGTTACCGGCCACTATCGCCATGTCATGCAATGCGATTTTCACAAGCGCAAATGTGGGCACAGCTGGCTATCCGTTTTTGACCGTTGGTGCCTCAAACGTTTTGCGTGCCTACGGAAATGACAAACAAAAAAAAACCTTTATGGAGCCGATGATTGAGGGACGTTTCTTTGGCACAATGTGCCTGTCGGAACCGCAAGCAGGATCGTCTCTTTCAGATATCAAGACGCGCGCAATACCGCAAGACGATGGTACATATCGTTTAAGCGGAAATAAAATGTGGATTTCTGCAGGCGAGCACGAACTGTCTGAAAACATTATTCATCTTGTCTTAGCGAAAGTACCTGGCGGCCCGGACGGGGTTAAAGGAATTTCGCTGTTTGTTGTTCCGAAGTATCTAGTGAACGACGACGGGACTTTGGGCGAAAGAAATGACGTTAGCCTTGCTGGTCTTAATCATAAAATGGGATACCGCGGCACGACCAATACTTTGCTTAACTTTGGAGAACAGGACGGAGCGGTTGGGTATCTGATTGGCGAGGAACATAAAGGTCTTTTCTACATGTTTCACATGATGAATGAAGCCCGAATAGGTGTTGGACTTGGTGCCGTAAGCCTTGGCTATGCAGGTTACCTCTATAGCCTCGATTACGCCAAAAATCGGCCACAAGGACGCCATCCAGATGGTAAAGACCCAACTTCCAAGCAATTGATGTTAATCGAACACGCTGACATCAAACGACTACTTTTAGCACAAAAAGCAGCGGTTGAAGGTGGGTTGGCACTTTGCCTTTATGCGGCAAGACTTGTAGATGACGAAAATACTGCTCCGGATGGGTCTACACGAAAAGAAGCAAAACTTTTACTCGATACACTGACGCCAATAGTCAAATCCTGGCCCAGTGAATTTTGCCTGGAAGCCAACAAACATGCCATTCAGATCCTTGGCGGATACGGTTACACGCGAGATTACCCGGTTGAGCAATATTATCGCGACAATCGATTAAACCCGATCCACGAAGGTACTCACGGCATTCAAGGGCTGGATTTATTAGGTCGTAAAGTCATGATGAATGACGGCGCAGGACTTAAACTTGTTGCGTCCAAAATCAACCAAACCGCTGATCAGGCGCGTTCTAGTAAAAATTTGGTTGAATTTTCGAATCTACTCCAAGGCGCACTCGGAAAAGTCATTGAAGTCACCCAACTAATCGGAACAGAATTGCAAAAAGGAAACGTTAACACTGCTCTCGCAAATGCCACGCTTTATCTTGATATGTTTGGTCATGTCGTCATCGCGTGGAAATGGTTGGAACAAGCAATTGTCGCGAACACAGCCCTAAGTTCCCCCACCAGTGATGAAGACAAGAGTTTTTATCAGGGCAAACTCAACGCGTGTCAGTATTTCTTCAGATATGAACTCTGCAGAGTTGGTCCCTGGGCCCATTTGTTGAAATCGGTAGACGTCACAACAATAAATATGTCAGAAGATGAATTTTAGGCGTCCCTAAAGTAAAATACGTTATGCTAAAAACAGCTAAAGAGCCCAAATACCTTACCATCGCGAATGTTCTGCGGGAGCGAATTTCCGATGGCTATTACGAAGTTGGAAGCTTGCTTCCTACTGAGGCTGCCTACGCGATCGAATTTTCTGCCAGCAAGCAGACAGTTCGAAATGCAGTCCGCCTTTTACAGGATTGGGGGCTTGCTTTTAGCCGGCGTGGATCCGGTACTATTGTCAGATCAAAAGGCGGCACCAAGCAGTTTGTCCAGAAAATCGAGTCCATGGCAGAACTCGTTCAGCATGGCCCCGACGCTTGCCTTACTCAACTGGATTGCAAACAAATCGACTTAAGCGCATGCGAAGCCAACCTCATTCATAGTGCCTACAAAGAGAATTGGTGGCGTGTCTGCTTGCTTCGTAGCCCTAATATCCAATCTGCACCTGATGCGCTCCTCTACCTTTATTTTCAGGAAAGCCACGTCGATCTTATTGAACTAATTGCCAAAGCCCCATCCTCTTTAACGCACGCCCTTCTTCAGGAGGGTTATGGTGAACAAGTTTCCGAAGTTGCGCAGGAAATTTGCCCGCACCAATTAACGGCTGAAGAAGCAAATAAACTGAAAGTACCCGAAGGCACAGCAGGCCTCCGAGTGGTCCGCCGATATTACGGCGCTCACCGAAAACTCATCTGGTCTGCTATTGCTTTTCATCCTCCGGGTTTTACCTATACATCATGGTTCGCAAGAGAAGCGAAACAGACCTTATAATTTCATTGCATTAGAGCCTTTTTATGAAAGTTTTGAGAGAGGCTTGCTATATGCGCCGTCGCCGCTATACTGCGCGCGCCCTTACTTTAGCGATTGTATAAGATATCATGGAAATTCGTAACGTTGCCATCATAGCCCATGTTGACCATGGGAAGACTACTCTTGTGGATGGACTGCTTAAACAAAGCGGTACATTCCGCGAAAACCAACAGGTGGCAGAGCGTGCCATGGACTCCAATGATTTGGAGCGCGAGCGTGGGATTACCATTCTTGCAAAATGTACATCCGTTGAATGGAACGGCATCCGCATGAACATTGTGGATACACCGGGCCATGCCGATTTCGGCGGCGAGGTGGAACGTATCCTAAGCATGGTTGACGGTGTTGTTGTTCTTGTCGATGCGGCTGAAGGCCCAATGCCACAGACAAAATTTGTGACACAAAAGGCACTTAAGCTTGGATTGAAGCCAATTGTGGTCATCAATAAAGCAGATCGCCCTGATGGTCGCCCTGATGAAGTTTTGGACGAATGTTTTGATTTGTTGATTGCCCTTGATGCAAACGAAGAGCAACTCGACTTCCCTGTTCTTTACGCATCAGCCAAAGAAGGCTGGGCCGCAGCTGATATGGATGCAGAACGAAAGGACCTTGATCCTTTGTTCGACTTGATCGCAAAACATGTTCCCGCACCAACTGTAGATGAAGAAGCGCCATTCCGGATGTTGGTAACAACAATTGAAAGCAACCCATATCTTGGACGTTTGCTTACTGGTCGTGTAGAATCCGGTGTATTAAAGACAAATGACCCTATTAAGGGTCTTTCTCCCGTCGGGAAAAAAATAGAAGACGCACGTGCCACTAAGATTATGGCGTTCCGCGGACTAGAGCGTGAACCGATTTCAGAAGCCCGTGCTGGTGACATTGTTTCTGTCGCTGGTCTTTCAAAAACAACCGTGGCAGATACTTTGGGGACACCTGAAGAAACCGTTGCGCTGGATGCCCTTCCAATCGACCCACCAACAATCTCGATGACATTTGCCATCAACTCGTCTCCACTTGCAGGACGTGACGGTGACAAAGTTCAAAGCCGGATCATCCGAGACCGTTTGATGAAAGAAATCGAAGGCAACGTTTCGATCCGTGTCGAAAATAGCGAAACAGACGATAGCTATATCGTCTCAGGCCGTGGCGAATTGCAATTGGGTGTTTTGATCGAAACAATGCGCCGCGAGGGATTCGAGCTGTCAATTAGCCGGCCACGCGTTTTGTTCCGCAAAGATGAAGCAACTGGCGACACCTTGGAACCTCTTGAAGAAGTGGTTGTAGACGTTGATGAAGAATACTCCGGTGTCGTTGTTGAAAAAATTGCTATTCGCAAGGGAACGATGACAGATATGCGGCCTTCTGGCGGCGGAAAAACCCGTATTACCTTTATCTGCCCAACACGCGGACTTATCGGGTATCACGGCGAATTCCTGACAGACACGCGCGGTACCGGTATCATGAACCGTATTTTCCATTCTTATGTCCCGCATAAAGGTGACATTCCAGGTCGCCGCAATGGTGTCCTCATCGCAAATTCTTCAGGTAAATCCGTACCATTTGCGATTTGGAACCTTGAAGCTCGTGGCTTCTTCTTCATCGGTGCTGGTATTGATGTGTATGCAGGAATGATCCTTGGTGAACATAACCGCCCGAATGATTTGGAAGTTAATGCGCTCAAAGCGAAAGCACTGACTAACGTTCGCGCATCCGGTACAGACGAAGCGGTTCGTTTAACTACACCCCGTAAAATGAGCCTTGAGCAAGCGATTGCCTACATCGATGACGATGAACTAGTAGAAGTGACGCCAAACTTCATTCGTCTTCGCAAGCGCTACCTCGACCCGAACGAGCGTAAAAAAATGTCGAAAAGTCTCGCTAGCTAATTCTCACTTAATCTAATTTTCTGTTGGTTTCTACCTCGTCTTGTGGAAGCATAAGACACCCCGAGAAACCAACAGAAAAAAGTGAGGGAATATGGCAGTCTTAGAAGTCGAAAGTGAAATCGCCGGCAAAGTTTGGAAAATCGAAGCTGAAGTAGGCCAAACTCTTGATGAAGATGACCCGATCATTATTCTTGAAAGCATGAAGATGGAAATCCCCGTAGAGGCGCCTGAAGATGGCAAGGTCTTGGAGATTCTCGTAAAAGAAGGCGACCCGGTTTCAGAGGGCCAGATCATCGCAAAAATCGAAAGCTGATAACCATCTCAGACTTCCAAAGAAAAAGCCCGCTTTCTCGCGGGCTTTTGTGTTTCCTACCAGATCCAGGTTTTAGGATCCGGCACCACTTCACTTTGTCCAAGGTATTTCATACCCTTCACGCAGCGCATAATGTACCAGACGAGTAATCCAAGCAGAATAATCAGCCCTACGCCAAACGCAGAGGTGATACCGCCAATTATAGCAATAAGAATGCCGATCCAGAATGTTCTTATCTGAAACTGATAATGGGTCTGCAACCAATCAGGGCTATCCCCTTTGTTCACATAAGCCATGATCAAGCCGATAATACCTGTTACGCCAAATATGATACTGGCGAGATACAGGATATAGACGATCTGAGCCATTTTGGCCGCACCTTTAGCTTTTGCTTGCACGACAACATCACCACCTTCTATGTCTTCTGACATTTTCTCCCCCCTTTTCTACGTGGAAAACCCACGCAGCCATCCATTTATTGATCGCCACCCAATGCGTCTGTTAGCAGTAGATAGACTTTACCAACATCGGAACTTGCGTATGTCTCAAATAAAAGCTGAGAATATTCCGATTGCTCGGTTTCATCCAAAAGCTGGTTAAACGCAGCGCGGTATTGCTGCACATACCGCCTAAAGTCCCCGTTATCTCTATAAAGAGATTTTATCCGTTCAGTGTCTTTACCCTTCAATAATCGGCGTGTGAATATGCTTTTTTCACCGCGGCGATAACGGTTCCATAGATCCTCGGGCAACGTATTATCCATGGAACGTGCCAAATCAATAGACATAGAGTGAAGACTATCAACGATTAACGTAGATGCTTTTCTAAACGCTTCACCTGACGTGCTTTGCTGTTTTGCTGCAATCTCTTCGGATTGTTGCGTTGCCATTTGAGACGCAGTTTTAAGACGCTCCGCCTGTTTTTGAAACTTCAGGCTAGAGATAAGAGCCTCTTCTGCGGCCTTACTTGAAGCTTCCCGCAGATTGATACTCTCAGCATTCAGAATACCAGATGTTTCACTGAGAGAGTTCTCTACCTGCTGCGCTGTAATTTCCAACCGCCTTTTCTGTTGTTCGAACTGTGCCGCGAGCTCTTTGGAACCTTGATGTGCACGATCTGAGAACTGAATCAATTCACTGGCTCTTGATTTAAAGGATTGAGCAGCTTCTGTACCAAGCTCTTTGGCATGCTGTCCAGCCTCAGTCATCTGGTTGCTAATATGGTCTAGATCAACATGAAATCTCGCGCGTGTGTTCTCTATTGCTCGCTTGTGTTTTGCCAGCGCTTCATCAGCAGTTTGCAAGCCGCTTAACATCAATTCACTCGCCTTGGCAAGTTCAAGGGTTTTACGTCTGAAACCATCTCCTGCAATATTAGCTAGCCCAGATGTTTTTTGAAGCAACTGCGCACGTTCGGCCATCGTGCTTTCAATATATTCAGATTTATCAGCCAATTTTCTCGCAACTTCAGTAAGTGCAAGAGTTTCACTTTTAAGAATTTTCTCCATACTTTCAGCACTGCTTCTTGCCGCTTCTGAAAGACCTGCGAGTTCATCCAGTTGCTCTTTTGCAGAAGAACTCGCCGCTGAAATATCCTCGATGCTTTGCTTAGTATTTGTGGATAAAGAACTTCCCTCACGGTTGGCTTTTTCTGCGGCCGTTGTCAGATCATCAATATGGTTTCTCGCCTGATCTCCCATCGCCCGAAGTTCTGCGGAGGCCTTTTCTGCTGTACGGGCAAGTTCTGCACTTTGCGAATAAGCTGCCTCGCCAGATTGCTTGGCTTGCATTGTTGCACGCTCTGCACTGGCCATAAGATCCTGATGGTGGCGGACGGCTTCTTCAACCGCAGACGCCAACTTGGCTTTCGAAAGGTCGGTCGTGGAAATAAGTTCCTTCTGTTTTTTCTCAAGTTCCTCTGACGCTGCTCGTATGCTTTTCGATGTCCGCTCACCATGCTGTTCGATGTCTTGGGTTTCGCGCTTCAGCCCCTCACCCGCTTCTTTAATCTCATTCGAAACGCGTGCTGTCACAGACGTCAAGGCATCGGCTTGCCGTTGGAAACCGCTACCGATTTGAGTGATTTGATTACTGGTTTCAAGGCTTGTTTTCGATAAATTATCGACATTTTCTTCAAGACGCGCAGAAATTTCCAATGTCATATCATTGACTTGCTGCGACGCGATCTGCAATGCATTGATTTGTTTGCGAAGTTGTTCTTGAATTTCAAGCGTGCGGTTAGCAACTATATCACTATTGCTATGAAGTTCCTCAGCATGTTCCTTCATCCGTTTTTTAAGCTGATCCGCATCAGACAGAGATTTGTCGCCTGCTGCGTTTAACAAGTCATGCCCTTTTTGCAGAACATCACTCACATCGGCAAGACTGTCTTCTGCACGGTTGAATGTTTGCTGCAAGCTTGTCGCTTCGCTCCGCAAATTCTCGCTAGCAGATCCCAAATTTGCAGCCATATCTTCCGCAGACGCAGTTAGGCGCTTACCTTCCTCAGTTAGCTGCTCTGTTGCATGCTGTACCTCTTTGCCAACTTCTTGCGCTTCCAACTTAAAAGCCGACTGCTTGTTCTGCAAAGCATCAATGGCAACTTCCACGTCCCCTGTACTTGATTTTAACCCATCCCGCAGGGACGACAGTCGCTCGAGCGAGTTATCCCCTGACAAAATAAGATCGTTTGTATTTCTACGCAGCTCCTCTCCCACTTTTTCAAGCTCAACGACAGCCGTTTTGGCAGCATTTTCCACGCTGATTGCGTTTTCTTTGAGATGGTTACTTCCACGATCAATATTCTGACGAGCATTTTCCGAAGCTTCGTCCAGCCCTCGTATTTGGCTCGCGAGGCCATCGCTGCTACTTTCCGCTCGCTCTAGCGCGCGGTGAGCCACAGCTTCAATCCCCTGGCTGGTTTGTTCTAATTTATGAGTTAGACGCGTGGCTTTCTGTTCCGCATCTTCTACAGCTTTATCAAGCGCCTCGATTTGTGATTGCAAGGCTGCGCGCATTGCTTCACTGCTTTCTTCAGCAGCGGTCAAAGCCTTTTGCATTCCCTCTTCTTGAGTAAATGCAATCGTATCTAATGTTTCTTTCTGAACATCAGCTTTAGCCAGCAACTCATTGATTATTTTAACACGTCGATCCAACTCGCCCTGCAGATGATCTGCATGTTCGATCAACTTACCTGTCATCTCACCCGCAATATCGCGTTGTTTCCCGAGAACCGTATTTACGCTGCCGAGCTTTTCCGCCGCATTTTCAGTTTCACTCTGTACTTCACGCGCGTGCCTGCGCAGTGTCATTGTTAAACTGGCAACACGCGCTTCAGCTTCAGGGCTTGGGTAACCCAGCTCCCGGATCAGGGCGTCCAATGCATTTGCATGAAGTTTATTATCCAGCCCCCGTTTTGCAAATGCCCCAAGTAGCCATAAAAATGCAAGAGGTGCGAAGGCACCCGCCAAAAAAGCACCTATTTCATGGGGGAGCATTTGAAGGATATTGGACCAGCCAATATTTCTTTCTGCATATAAGACAATAGCAGCAAGCCAACCTATCGAGACGCAACTTAACAGCAGCGTAAACCACATGGAGGCAGCGCCAGATTTTCGGGAAGCCTCTTGTTGCTCATGCCCACCCAGAACCAGCGGAGCCTCGTCCGAGCTCTCGGTATTATCTGCGTTTGGATGTTTTAATAGCATATACACCTCCCTTGCCCATCTAGAAGAGGTTCTTGGAAAATGAGCTCTACGTCAAGTTTTTGAAGCAGATATCGAATAAACATAAAAAAAGAGCCGGAAAAATCCGGCTCTTTTATGCAACAGAAATACTGTTATTTAATAACTGATTTAGATTTCAGGGTACTAATTGTACTTTCATCAACGCCCCATTCACCCAATACTTCGTCCGTATGCTGTCCAGGAGCGCAAGGTGGATGCTGGATTTCAGATTTAGTCCGAGAGAATTTCGGAGCCGGTGCTGGCTGCAAAACGCCGTCCACTTCGACAAAAGTTTCCCGCGCGATATTATGCGGGTGATTAGCAACTTCGGATAACGAAAGAACTGGTGCAAAGCATACATCTGTCCCTTCCATAATCTCACACCACTCGTCACGTGTTTTGCCTTTAAAAATCTCTGTCAGGCGTGCCCGAATTACAGGCCACCCAGCGTCATCCATTTGATGTGGAAGATCTTCACCTTCAAGACCTGTGAGTCTCAAAAGTTCTTTGTAGAATTTGGTCTCAATAGATCCGATTGAAACGTATTTCCCATCTGATGTTTCATAGACGTCGTAAAAATGCGCGCCTGAATCAAGAATGTTGGTACCACGCTCGTCCTTCCAACGGCCCGCTGCTTTCAAGCCAAAGAATGTTGCCATCAGGCTCGCCGCGCCATCAACCATAGAAACGTCAACAATCTGGCCTTTACCAGAAGTCCGCGCTTCAATAATTGCGGCCAGCATTCCCATTGCGAGATACAAGGCACCGCCACCGAAGTCACCCACAAGGTTTAGTGGGATAGTTGGTGGTTCACCTTCCCGGCCGATTGCGTGTAACGCACCAGAGAGTGCGATGTAATTCAGATCATGACCGGCAGCATGAGCCATTGGACCATCTTGTCCCCAACCTGTCATACGACCAAAAACAACTTTTGGGTTCCGCGCAAAAACAATCTCCGGTCCAAGGCCCAAACGTTCCATCACACCGGGGCGAAAGCCTTCGATCAAACCATCAGCCTGTTCGATCAAGGACAGAATGAGTTCCTGACCTTCTTTGGATTTACTATCAATAGCGACAGATTTCCGCCCGCGCATTAGCAGATTAAACTTTGGATCCGTATGCACTCCCAATCCGGTTTCCTGCATACGATCGATGCGGATAATTTCCGCGCCCATATCTGCAAGCAACAATGCACACATTGGTCCGGGGCCAATACCCCCCATTTCAACGATTTTCACTCCAGCAAGTGGTCCCATTTTTATTTCCTTCTTTTTATAAGGCCCAAAACAATTGTGGGGCATTCTAGTATAGTTTGTTCCGCTCTGTCATCAAATTGAACACACCCCACCCTCAAATTTGTCGCAACAGGGGTCAAGCATAAAAATTTGCCTTATAGCCGTAGAGTGGACTATACCCAATATATAATTTTATTTGCAAATATTGAGGACGCAATAATGGGTAAAATAATTGGCGGTGTTCTTGCCGTATTAGTTGTAGTAATGGCCATTCTTTTAGGTGTTTTCTACTTCAACCTTGATAAAATCATTATTGCTGCCGTTGAAGGTTACGGCTCTGATGTTACACAATCTGAAGTTACTCTTTCAGAGGTTGATATTGATGTAACATCCGGCAAGGGCGCATTGCGTGGCCTTAAAGTCGGTAATCCAGCTGGTTTCGAAGAACCTTCAGCCTTCGAGCTGGGCGAGATTTCGTTGACCCTGAATACCGCTGAAACCAATGACAAACTAATTCACATCACGGAAATTATGATCAACGCGCCGCAGATCACATATGAGCTTAACGCCACAACAAACAATTTGGATGCGTTGAAGAAAAACATCGATGACTTTATGAAGGCTAATGCAGGTTCAGATGATAAATCATCCGCTGAAACATCTTCTGACGGTGAAGAAGATGGACCAAAAATTATCATCGACAAACTGACTATTTCCAATGGCAAAGTAACCGTCAAAGCCCCGATTACCATGAACAAAAAAATTGAAGGTAATTTACCTACTATCCAAATGACAGATATTGGGAAGAAAGATGGCGGCGCAACTCCAGAAGAGGTCGCTGCTCAAATCGTAAATTCAGTCTCTAACGGGGCAATGGCAGTTGTAACCGGTCTCGGCGTTGGCAAGACCTTGGAAGGACTGACTGACGGCGTCAAAGGAGCTGCAGATACCCTCACCAAAGGCCTTACAGATGGCGATGCGGCAAAAGATGCTGGCAAAGCAGTAGAAGACGCTGCTGGTGCTGTTAAAAGCCTGTTCAAATAATATAACTTAAAGGGCGAGATCATGAATGATTTGGACAAAAATCTGGAGTCCGTCAACCGTTGGGTTGACCTGATTTTGGAGTTTTCCGTTAAGTACGGATTTCAAATTCTGGGTGCGCTCGCCTTTTTTGCCTTTGGCTTTATGGTTGCCAACTGGATTGGCAACCGCATTAGCAAAATTGCACTTGCCAAGAACATAGACCTAACGCTCTCACAATTCATTGGAAGTACGACCAAGCTTATTTTGATGATACTGCTGGTCATCATAACTCTTGGTAATTTCGGGATCAGCATTGCACCTCTTATTGCGCTGGCCGGTGCCGTTTCGTTAGGCATCACATTAGCTTTACAGGGCCCAATTTCCAACTTTGGAGCAGGCATCTCAATCATACTGACCCGGCCTTTCGTTGTCGGAAATGTAATCACGGTTCTCGGTGTAAATGGTGTCGTTGAGAAAATCACTTTGGGAATCACATTCCTGACAGGTGAAGACGGCGAACAAATTGCCATTCCTAACAAGGAAATTGTTGGGCAAGTCATCGTCAACTCCCACGAGACCCGAATACTAGAAAGCGGGTTTTGTGTTCCAGCCGATGTCGACACGGAAAAGCTTATTTCTGCAATCGAGAGCATTCTGAACACCACTGATGGCATTACAAAAGAGCCAACACCGCAGGTTGGCATTCATGATTTCACTTATGGCGGATTAGTTATTGGATTTCGGGCATGGGTGCCTGGCAGCTCCTATTTTCAAATCCGCTATGACGTAAACAAGCAGATCCTTGCCGCCATGCAAAAGATGGACATTAAGCTGCTTACACCCTCTGTCTCAGCTCTCGCATTACCGACACACAATACATCTACGTCTTCAGCTGACATTGCCAGACCTCAATCTACCTAGTGGTGGCGAAGAGTAAAACCTTCTTCCCCTTTAGGTGGCTCGAAATATCCAGTAACCATCATAAACTCTTCCGGGCTTGTAAATTTTGAGCCTTCTGGTCGCTCTTTGTTACGCTTTTTGAGCTGAACTAAGCATTCCGCGTTTGTTTTCTCAACATAATGCAGACAATGATCAACCTCAGCATCCCGAGCGAGTGATTTAAACCATGCACGTTGTGATCGAGTGTTCCCGGGAAAATCCATAACAACCGATGTGCCTGTTTTTAGAAGTTCAGTTACATGGGACTTCAATATCCGTTTTAGGCGTGCAGAAAGTGTCAAATACTGCTCAAATGTATTTATCTCTTCAGGAAAAAGCCGTGTAAGCCATAAATCTTCACTGATCAGAACAGCACTTTCACTTTCGGCCAGTTCTAGCGCCAAGGTCGATTTACCTGCAGCAACTTTGCCACAAAAGAAATGAAGAGATGGGGGTGTTTCTTGTGATTTCATTTTTCTTCTCCTGTTTACGCCGAGGGGAAGAAAATTGCATAACTAACCACCCCAGAAGGGCGGAAGTTTTGCTGTTACGAAACCTCCGCCATATTCTTAAGAATAATGACGGCGACAATCGCGTTATGTATGAATTTCTGTTCCATGGCCGAGATGTTAGCCAGCAAATAAAGTTCTGTAAAGAAGAAAATTTGTGCACTGCATCACACCAGTATCACCACGAAGGGTTATAGGCGAAAAACCGCCATCGCCAATACCGTGCACAAAAACTAATCTCCTTAAACAACGTATGCACTTGATATATTATTTAATAAGGCTAGCTATATCTTGGAATGGAAATGTACGGTTCATGACACCATGAGGGCGTGAAATCGCGTTTTATGCGCCTAAAATCGATGTTGTAATACACATGCGAAGGTTAAAGTGAAGTTCTGAGAACCCGAGTTTCCCGTGCTGAATAAATCTGTATACCAGCAATTAAGCCTGAGGGAAGACGGGACATGTATGTTGCACTCATCCTGATACTAGTAGCTGTCGGATCGGTCGTTTTTCATATCTTTAGTCCTTGGTGGTGGACTGAAATTGCCTCAAACTGGGGTTACATCGACACAACTGTGACCATCACGTTCTGGATCACTGGTACAGTCTTTGTAGCCATTGTTTTCTTCATGGCCTATTGCGTATATAAGTTCAGATATCGCGAAAATAGACGTGCACATTATCAGCCTGAAAATAAAAAATTGGAAATATGGCTCACTGTTCTCACCGCAATTGGCGTGTTTGGAATGTTGGCACCCGGCTTATTCGTTTGGCAACAATATGTCACTGTCCCCGATAATGCGAGTGAGATCGAAGTCCTTGGACAACAATGGCAATGGAGTTTTCGCTATGCAGGCGAGGATGGCAAGCTAGGAACGACCAGCCCCAAATATGTAGATGATGACAACCTGTTTGGTCTCAATCCAGACGACCCCAATGGTCAGGATGATATTCTGGTGGATGCTGACACCCTGCATTTACCAATGGGCCAACCGGTCAAGTTTTTGTTGCGGTCTCATGACGTTTTACACAATTTTTTCATTCCCCAGTTTCGAGCAAAAATGGATCTCGTTCCCGGCATGATTACCTATTTTTGGGTCGAACCTATCCGTACAGGAGAATTTGAGATCCTCTGCGCCGAACTTTGCGGCACAGGACATCACGAGATGCGCGGCGACGTGATCGTTGAAAGTCAGGCAGATTTCAATGAATGGATTGCAGAGCAAAGTACTTTTAAACAGGTCATGGAAGAAGCGCGTTTGAAACAAGAAAATCAAATCAAAGTGGCAAGTGACAACAAGCCGGCAACCCTAGAAGAGAAGTAGTAGAAGTCCCCGAAGGAGAAAACAAGAAAGGACTAATTCATGTCAGAGGCAAGTCGCACAGGCGTTGATGACGTACCGCCAACAGAGATGCCTGAAATGGACCTGTACCACCCCAAGAGTTTTATGACCAAGTGGGTGTTTAGTCAGGATGCCAAAGTGATTGCCTTGCAATATTCTGTGACAGCAGCACTCATTGGACTGGTTGCACTCGTGTTATCATGGCTGATCCGTCTACAACTGGGTTTCCCAGAAACTTTCGACTTCATCGATCCAGAAGGCTACTACCAGTTTATCACCATGCACGGCATGATTATGGTGATTTACCTACTCACCGCCCTCTTCCTCGGCGGGTTTGGTAATTACCTTATTCCGCTAATGGTCGGCGCAAGGGATATGGTTTTTCCATATCTGAATATGCTCAGCTTCTGGATATACCTTTTGGCTGTTTTAGTGTTGGTAGCGACCTTCTTTGTGCCCGGCGGCCCAACTGGTGCGGGTTGGACACTTTACCCGCCCCAAGCCATCCTCTCCGGAACCCCAGGACAAGAATGGGGAATTGTCTTACTTCTCATCTCTCTCTCCCTTTTCATTGTCGGGTTCACAATGGGCGGGCTGAACTACGTCATAACAGTTCTTCAAGCGCGCACGCGGGGCATGACACTCATGCGTCTGCCTCTCACAATATGGGGTATTTTTGTCGCCACTATTCTGGCCTTACTGGCATTTCCAGCGTTGTTTGTAAGTGCTATTATGATGCTGTTCGACCGATTGTTAAACACCAGCTTCTTCATGCCATTTATCATCGAGTTCGGAGAAAAACTGGGACATGACGGCGGCAGCCCAATACTGTTCCAGCACCTTTTCTGGTTCTTTGGCCATCCAGAAGTGTACATCGTAGCTGTTCCTGCATTTGGTATTGTGTCTGATCTCATTTCCACCCACGCCCGGAAAAACATATTCGGCTACCGCATGATGGTTTGGGCTATACTAATCATCGGGGTTTTAAGCTTCGTTGTCTGGGCACATCATATGTATGTGAGCGGAATGCATCCGTTTTTTGGCTTCTTCTTCGCCACATCTACCTTAATTATCGCCATCCCAACGGCGATTAAAGTCTATAACTGGATATTGACTTTATGGCAGGGAAATATCCGGCTTAATCTTCCCATGCTGTTTGCGCTGGCTTTTATCCTCACGTTCGTAAATGGCGGAATTACAGGGCTTTTCCTTGGGAACGTAGTTGTGGATGTCCCGCTTTCTGACACCATGTTTGTCGTTGCCCATTTCCATATGGTGATGGGGGTCGCACCGGTCTTGGTAGTGTTTGGCGCCATCTATCATTGGTTCCCGCTGATATCTGGCCGAATGTTACATGAAGGACTTGGGCGTTTTCATTTCTGGGTTACGTTCCTTGGGACCTATGCCATTTTCTTCCCCATGCATTATTTGGGCTTCGTTGGTGTTCCCCGAAGATATTTCGAACTGGGGGAAACATCGTTTATTCCCGACTCAGTTGGCACGTTGAATGCCTTCATTACTGTGATGGCCCTGACAGTCGGTTTCGCACAAGTCGTCTTTATCTTCAATCTGGTTTGGAGCACGTTCCGAGGCAAGAAAGCCGAACCCAATCCTTGGCAGGCAAATACACTGGAATGGCAAACGACCCATATGCCGCCAAGGCACGGTAATTTTGGAAAAGAGCTCCCTGTCGTTTATCGGTGGGCATACGATTACAGTGTTCCCGGCGCTGCCGATGATTATGTCCCTCAAAATGTTGCCACTGCTGACATAAAAGTCGCACCAGATAGCCCCGATGGCGTGAAGGCAGAGGAAACATGAGCCTGTTCAAAACAGTATCCAGTAAACCATGGACAAATGATCAGGCGGTATATGACAACATGTACCAAGGAGGCGAGGCTTCTGGAATCCCCTCAGCAACTCTGGGATTTCGGTTATTCCTTGTCGTTGTAACAGTGCTCTTTCTTCTGCTTTATGTGGCCTATTCAGGGCGTATCGTCTTTCCCGACTGGCAAGGACTTCCAAGGTTTTCACTGCTCTGGGTCAACAGTCTACTTCTAATCGGTTGCAGTCTTTTGCTATGGCAAGCACAATTGGCAGCCTCCAAAGGGGACGCGGCCCCTCTTAAGGCATATGTTCTATTGGCGGGCGTATTTAGTGTCGCTTTTATCGGTGGCCAGTTATTTGTATGGGAGCGATTGATCGCGCTTGGGTATTACGCGAATGTAAACCCCATCAACGGTTTTTTCTATTTATTAACCGGCGTACACGGACTGCACCTACTGGGCGGTCTCATTGTTTGGCTCCACTGCGCCATAAAAACATTTGATGGCACTCCGGCAAAAGCACTTACCCAAACGACACGGCTTCTGGCCCATTATTGGCATTTTTTATTAGCAATTTGGTTCATAATTTTTCTGACCGTACCGCAATTTTTAACATTGCTCCCTGAAGAAAGGTGGAAAGCATGGTGCAGCCTCCTGTAACTGACGCCCCTATTCACAAAGAAAAGGAAGGGTGGACGAGTTTCGTCCGTGATTGGTCAGCGGATCAGCAGAGTTTTAAGCAGGTTCCTTGGGGTAAAGCCATGATGTGGGTTTTCCTACTGAGCGATACTTTTATCTTCGGAATATTTCTTGTCTCTTACATGACGGTCCGCAATTCAACCGAGGTCGCATGGCCAAATACCAGTCAGGTATTTTCATTGGAAATCGGGGGCGAAATATTCCCTCTTTTGCTGATTGCCATTATGACATTCATCCTGATCAGTAGTAGCGGCACTATGGCGATTGCTGTTAAATGCGGTTATGCAAGGGATCGGCGCAAAACAACTTTCCTTATATTATTAACGGCTTTATTCGGCGCATCATTCGTTGGCATGCAGGTGTTCGAATGGACGAAACTAATCCACGAAGGCGTTCGCCCATGGGGCAATCCCTTTGGGGCGCCGCAGTTTGGATCAACATTTTTCATGATCACTGGTTTCCACGGATTTCACGTATCGGTGGGGGTTGCCTTTTTGCTGATTGTCGCCCGTAAAGTCTGGCGCGGTGATTATGACAATGAGCGTAGAGGCTTTTTTACCAGCCGGAAAGGCAACTACGAAAGTGTCGAGATTATGGGTCTCTACTGGCACTTTGTTGATCTGGTCTGGGTTTTCATTTTCGCGTTTTTCTATTTGTGGTGAGGTTTGTTATGTCGAGCGCAAAAGGACAACAACATCCAATAAGCATTTATCTCTGGATTTGGGGATTACTCTTTGTCCTCAGTTTCTTCTCTTACATGGTGGACTACCTGAATTTCGAAGGCCTCCTCCGCTGGACTCTGATTCTTGTGTTTATGATTGCTAAAGCAGGACTGATCATAGCTGTTTTTATGCACATGGCATGGGAGCGATTGGCTCTTTTTTATGCTGTCATAATGCCACCATCTCTCATTCTGTTTTTCGTTATCTTTATGCTGATAGAGAGCAATTACGTCCAATTCACACGCGAACTCTTTTTTTCGACCGGCGGATGAGGGTATGGCTAAATATTTCTCGTTAAGCCATCGGTTTCACAGTCTAATTCATCAGGAACAAGCGTCATATTTTTCAACGATTTCGCAGTAGTGGCGATCTGTGAAATTCGAATGGGAACTTCTATAAATCCACTATAGATACAAAGATTAACCAGAAGGTAGTGCAGGAACTCCAAAAGCTTTGCGTAAATCGTCGAGTTCCGGTGCGTAGTTTTTCCAACGCCCCACGCCTTTTGTATTGAAACTCACCTTTTGTTTGTTCTTGGAAAACTTCCGGCCACAATGAGCGAACAATTTTGGCAGAACTTCTTCAGGCTTTGTCACCAGATTTTCGTATTCGATTGTGAGGACCCGATCGGGATACAGCTTCCGCCAATGGTTGGTCATACTACGATAATGCAGCCAGTATTCCCCAAGCCAAGGAATATGATAGGAATAGCCGTTCCCATCCTGATAGTTTTTAAAATAGGTCTCCAAACTCTGGTCCATGGGATGACGATGACAGTTGATCACTTTCATTCCGGGGATCGCCTGAAACATTGCCCCGATAAACGGAAAGATGGATGGCAGTGTATTGACAAACACTTTCGCGTTAGCATTCTCCGCCTTCAGCATTCGCAAATATTTAAGCCCCAGTTCCCGCACGTCTTCATTTGGGACGTCATCAAACCCCTTGGGGAAAATTTTGTCCCCTTTAGAATGATCGACAAGATTTATGAGGTCATCTGGAAATCGTTTATCCTCCCCCAAGTCATGAATAAGATCATCCTGAGACAGAATAGATTCAGTCAGCGTTTTGCCTGACCTTGTCATGCCAATAATCAAAACCAGTGTTGGTAAATCGTCGTCCGTCCCGCCGGCAAGGTTTGCTTCATTAAAATGAAGGGCACATTGCTTCATTCTGGATTTATGTGCATCAATATTAAACTTGGTTTCAGAACGTTTTATATTGTTCGCGAGGGCGTATTCTTTAAAGGCATTACGATAATCGCCCATGTCGTCCAGCGCCTTACCCACAGCATAGGCAAGATGACATTTGTCCCCATCTGACAGATCCTCTTTTTCCTTGAAGGCAATAAGGTCATCATATTCAGGACCGCCACTCTCGAAGGTATGAATTCGCGCACGGGCAAAATGAACATTCATCAGGTCAGGGTTAAATTCCAGCGCTTTATTGTAGCAACGTAACGCCTCCCCCCAGTCTCCCTTGTTTTTATGAACATTCCCAATATTGCCCCAGCTTTCGGCATGTTCCGGGTTCAGGTCGATTGCTTTTTTAAAGAATTTTTCAGCCTCCTCTAGCTGCAACATGTCCTTTTTGATCAATGCATACTCGTTGAAAATCTCGGCACTTGCCGGAAGCTTTTCCAAAGCCAATTTCATAACATTGCTGGCATCTTCATAATTTTCCTGCTGACGATGCACCTTCGCAAGATCCTGATAGTATTTCCCCTCATCCGGAGCGGTTTCTATCGCCTTACTCAAAAAGACGGCGGCATTTGGAAAGTCTTCAACGTCTTTATATCCACCGCCAATCCCGGCAAGGATTGTATGTTTTACGTCGGCCATATCCAACGCGACTTGGAACAATTTCACTGCCCTTGCATCTTCGCCAAGGTAAAGACACGTGCGCCCAAGATTAAGATGCCCCATGGCAGCATTTGGCATATATTTGACGACGTTTTCATAAACTGAGCGAGCTTCCTCAAATCGCTTTAAATGGCGCAGAAGATTGCCCTGATTATTCAGTCCAATTGCAAAATCAGGTTTAAGAGCAGCGGCTTGATCATATAGTTCAAGCGCTCCGTCATAATCTCCTTCAGCTGACAACGCCATCGCCAAATGGTTCATGAAATTGTGATTGTTGGACTGGAATTTCAATAGTTTTTGAAAAATAGGGACGGCCTTATCGGGCTTGCCGACCTTCGAATATAGCTGGCCCAGCATCGACAGTGCATTCATATCTTTGGGGTCGGACTTAACGGCTTCTTCGCAGGCAGCGACAGCCTTATCCATGGCCCCACGCTGTAAATGTTCCTGTACCGCTTCAACAGTCATAAGTTCGCCACTTTAAAACAAAAAAAACCCGCCGAAGATATATCACAATATCTCGGGCGGGTTTTAAAGGAAATTTGTTATAGACGGGATAGGGTCAGGAGACGTCGCTGACCACAATGCCCATTTCACTCAACTGATTTGATGTGAAATTATCGTCCATGCTGATATCCGATAAATTATCACCCTTCACAGTGATGGAGAAATTATCAATTCCTTCGACCGTCAACACGTTGTCAGCAATATTGACTTGATAAGCCCTCAAGTCCTCATTTTCGCCAATACCAAGATTGTCGAACAAGGTGTCCAGATTTATGGTATCGCCTTCAGTCTCATGATTGAAATCCATGATCACATCATGACCTTCGGCAAGATAAACCGGATTGTCGGGCGTCAAGTTGATGTAATCATCACCGGAGACTGTATCTGCCCCAATCACATCCCACAGATGGCTGCCTTCATAGCGGAACTCATCGCTTCCACTGCCGCCCATCAACACATCATCACCCATTTGACCGAGAAGCGTGTCGTTGCCTTCATTGCCATGCAGGGTGTCATTGAACATCTGCATTGAAAACTGTGTTTCGTCGTTAGTGAGAGCCTTGAAACCATGTATTTCGTATGGGCTTCCATTATTCCATATGCCAATTGGCCGATATTCATAATTGCCCAGGAAATCACCAACTAGAAGGTCGTCACCTGCACCACCACATAAATAGTCACTAAAGGCGACGGCATCTTCCCGCTGAGTTTCATAGTCATCAAGATATTTATTGCCCAGCATTTGAATGAACATTGTCTGATCGTCATCATGTGCAATGAAAGCAACATCGCCAACTATTGTATCGTCACCAAGTCCGCCAATCAAAGTATCGCTAAATGCGGTCAACTGGTTATTTTCGGAAATACCAAAATTTACTTCAATTGGTTCATTATAGTTTTTTTCTTCTCGTTCAACCTTCAATTCGACGTTGACTGAATATCCTGTCACCAGCATATCGCCCACGATCAAATCATTTTGATTTCCATCGTCAATTCCCGTCCCGTCATCACCACGGATAATGTCATTGAATTCGCTGGCAGTATTGTTCCTGACAATGCCGGGTATAGTATAAAATTCGTCAAACTCACCTGTGCTAATGTCATTGAAAATATCACTTGGAACCTCATTTACGATCCCCACATTCAATTCCGCTTGCAGCACCACTTCAGGAGGATTGCGATAAATTTCACCGTTAGTCAGATTGTTTTCCATAAAGCTGTCACCAACAAGGGTGTCACTTCCAGCTCCGCCATCTATGATATCATTGAATGTGCTAAAGAAGTTGTCTTCAATAACACCGCCTTCAAGAGGAATATAAACGCCCGGCTCATTTCCAATTTCGAAGCTGCCGCGCGATGACAAACTGATAGATGTATCCAGATCTAAGCGAGAAGGTTCCGTATGCGACGGACTTAGGAGATCATCGGGAAGTTGCCCGGCTTCCAGATACGCGTCACCAACGATAATATCATTGCCATCGCCACCTGTTAGCAGATCATTATTTTGGTAGAATTCATTCCCAGAAATGTCATTTCCCATACTCGCGGATAATGAAATGGAGTTTGAAATGGTCATATCAGTCCACTGAACGACCTCGCCATTACCCTCAAGACGTTCATTCCCTGCTGCACCGTCACCGACGATGAGCTGATCGTGTAACCCTGCTGTTCCGTCGATAATATCGTTATATGTGTTAAATTCGTTGTTCGTCAAAGCTTGCGTATTCGCGCTAAAACTTAACGACGCCGTAAGGGACGCTTTATTGTTGTTGAGATCTTCACCGTCTTCATCGCCAAGTTCACTATTATTCGAGATGTAAGCAATATCGCCAATCATGGTCGTTGTGTTTACGCCACCGACAATTGAATCATTAAAAGAATTGAATTCAATGTTGGAATAAATTTTGTCTTCCGGAACAAACGACACTGGCAATGACGCATCAACCATAGGCTCTACTGTAAGGTCAATTGATGCTTTGGCGTTAATGTCGCTGTTATTTACGACCAACATATCGCCCACAATTAATGTCGTCGCATCATCGGCAATCAATTTATCACTAAAAATCGGTGTTGCATTTGGATTGTCGGTGGCTTCACTTCCCGAATAGGATACTTCCAAATCGAAATTATCTCGGTCGGTTATCTCCTTATAGATATCACCCACCAGCCAATTTTGACCATTCTCAAAATCATTTGCGTCTATGATGTCGTTATTGCGATCTGCTTGGCCTACTGAATATTGGGCATCTCCGCTACTAGGAATATGATCCCCAGCCAAAATCGAGCCTTCGGAGAAGCCATACTTATCTCCATCATCACTCTTTTGATCCGGAAATGCAGCTCTATAGGCAGCGACACGTACATCGAACAGTTCGCTGCAAGGATCAAGATCGTCAACATTTATTGTCTGTTCAACAACTTCACTGCGCTCAACCGTTTCCAATTCGAATTCAAGTTCAGTTGCTTCTAGTAGGTTCTCAGTGCTGATGCCATTACCGATACCATCGTCTGCATAAGCGTCAAAACCAGCGCCACCGCTAGATGAAGCAGAGCCACCGCCCGCTGCTGGTGCTATAATCGACGGGTCAAAGTCATCAATCTTCCCTGTGATCTCAGCGGCAGAAATAACTGAGCCATCAGAATACGTGAGCATGGGGGGAACTTCAGTCGCCGCAGCAAGGAAGAAGTTTTTCAAATAGAGGGAGGTTTCCTCGTCGGGCATTTTGACTAGGAGATCATTGCCTTTTTCAGCAAACTCAACATCGTCAATAGTCTTAACATTAAGAGAGATTTTCTGCCCAGATACAACATCAATATTATTCATTACAAAACCCTACACCAACTACGCTACTACGTTACGCAAAAGCAAATTAACTGATTATTAAGAACAGATTTACAGTAATTCTAAAGAGGTCGCATCCCCCATATAGGGTATGCCGATCGTTAATTGTGCAATTTTGAACATATAACTGTAGGGCTATTCCACTCATTTAAGGGTCAAGCCTCACCAATTCCTATAGGCCATGCTAGGGAGAATATGAACTCGTATAATTATTGGTACAGACAATAGGAAAGTTGATCTCTCATGACAATCGCTGCAAAATCTACTTGCACTAAGTTGTATTTCTTACAGGTATAAGTTAGTTTTAATAAATTAGTATTTGTTAATATTTATCAAGTACTGATGTACTTTGCGCAAATAGTAAAAGAGAGCGAGTAATTGAAAATGTAGATATTTGAAGCGGAGCTTCGTTGATGAATGAAAAAAAATTTTCCGTCCGATTACGTTCTATTTTATTTTTTGCAATGCTATTTGTTTCCACCGTCCCTGTTGTTATTCTAGCCTTTTGGCAACAACAACACACACTAAAACAAGAAATTGACTCAGTGAATGACAACCACCTTCTGGTTGCAAACAATCTTGTCATGGCGTTGGATCGATATGTAAAGGATGCGAAAATTGCTTTTGCTACATCTGTCCACCACAACCGCACAGAAAACAAATACTCCAACTTTGGCGACATGCTGTCTTCTATGGGATTTAGGCATGTCTGCGCGGTGAATGCCGAAGGCTATATCAAACGCCAGCATTGCGTCAAGGATTGCATATCCTCCGAACAATTTTCACAACCGATTTTCAGCAATCTGTCAGATCTTCGACAACAAGCAATGGAAAATCCCGGCGAAGTTTTCATGAGTAATCTTGTGAAAAACGAAAAGGGACAGCCCACCTTTTATCTTCTGCTCACAAATGATGGAGAATATTTATATATTGGAGAACTCGACACCGAATACATAAAAGAAATCCAGCAGACAATTTCATTTGGTCGTGGCGGGCACGCCGCCATTGTCGACAGTACCGGCAAACTTATTGCCCACCCTCTTCCCAAGTGGGTGGACGAAATGAAGGACATTTCCAAACTGCCCATCATCCAGCAAATGATGCAGAGGAAATCGGGGGTCATCCAATTTTTCTCGCCTGCAGCAAAAGCTGACATGATTGCTGGATTTAACATTGTAAAAGCTACAGGTTGGGGTGTCATGGTTCCCCAGCCGTTTCAGGAGCTTGTTGATGAATCCAATCGGCTCCAAATGGTAGTTCTTGCGGTAGCTGCAATCGGCATTCTTATAGCCACGATTATCAGTTGGCGTCTGTCGGGAGTATTGTCTCGACCCTTATGCAAAATATCGGCTACAGCAAAGCAAGTTGCACTAGGAGACATGTCTCTTCGTGTAGAGGCCATGAAGGGGATCCCCTTCAAAGAACACAATGACATGACTAACGCTTTCAACCATATGTTGGAACAAATTCATCTGATTAATCTGGAATTAATTGAAGCCTCTGAACAAGCGCAGTCAGCCAATCGTGTTAAGTCAGAGTTTCTGGCTAATATGAGCCATGAATTAAGAACTCCTCTCAATGCAATTATCGGTTTCTCCTCAATAATTGAGAACGAAATTCTTGGCCCAGTAAACAATAAAAAATATGTTGAATATGCGAAGGATGTGCATTGCAGCGGTCAACATCTTCTAAATCTGATTAACGACATTCTGGATATTTCAGTTGTTGAGCAAGGAAAAATCACTCTGCGTAAAGAGTATGTGGCTTTAGAAGATGTTGTTTCAGAATGCTCAAAAGCCACAATCGAGTCAAAGTTACAAGAAGGTGTAGTTCTATCAACCGTTATACCCGAGAATCTTCCAAAAATGTTTGCAGATCGGCGGGCGATGAAGCAAATCGTCTTAAATCTTCTCAGTAATTCCGCCAAATTCACACCAGATAACGGAAAAATTACTGTTTGCGCCTCGGTAGCCAATGAAAAACATGTGATCAGTATCAAAGATACGGGAAAAGGCATACCTTCACACAAGCTACCAACTATAACAGAACCTTTTGTGAGATCTGAGGGAAATCCTTATCGCAGCCATCAAGGAACTGGTCTTGGTCTGTCGATAGTCAAAGCGCTTGTAGAACTTCACGACGGCCACTTAAAAATCGACAGCATTGTAGATCAAGGTACAACTGTTACAGTGATACTGCCAATGAACGCATGAAGTCACCCTATTTGGTGTTGAGCCCGCAACCAAGCACCGACAATATTTGGAAGTAAAATTAGATCAGAAGTCCCGATGTGCCCAAAGGTCGCCCAAGAGCGCATCATGAGCTTTATAAATTCCGCTAAGTCATTGAAATAAATGGTGGGTGTAACAAGATTCGAACTTGTGACCTCTGCCATGTCAAGGCAACGCTCTAACCAACTGAGCTACTAAGAACACCCGCTACCAACCAATATAAAACCTATGCATATCAATCTGTTATGAACAGCGAGGATAACCTGCCGTTTTGACATAGGCAACAGAAAAGGTGATCTATTGTGACAGTTACTGTGACACTACTGTGACAACTTCTTGTAAAGACATCTGTTAGACAAATGAGTGACTGGAGTCCCGTACTGAGATTTGACCCCCGTCCCCCTCAGGCCCTACCCGACTTCAAAAATACCGTTAAACCCTCGTTTTGTTATTGTTGTTATTATTAGATCGGACCTTTGGGGGGAGCTTCTGAAGCAATGGAGATGTGTACGAATGTTAGTCCACTGACGATAAGCCAAGGTCTTCCCAGTTTACTCCAGCGCTTCAGCTAATCGATGTAAAGCGGACCCGCCAATGAACCCGCCACACAGGGCCGAGCTTGACCCAAAGCCGACCGGATGTTTGGTTCTAACCTTGTTCTTGACATGTAAGGCTCCATTGCCAATATGTTTGGTAAACCAGAACGTCACACTTGCTTTGAGTGAAAAAATTCCGCTCATGGCCACATGGAGCAATAAGATGAAAACCATCACAGCAAGTTTATGTTTCGTATTTATTCTTGTCTTGACTGTCCCGTCTGCTGTCAAATCCGACGAAATGGGGGTAATGAAGTTTTCAACTGCAGCTCCCCTTGGATCAGATTTAGAAAAATTGACTACTCTGGTATTGACCGAAGCGTTTAAGAGGTTGGGATATAGTTATGAAGTTGAATCTTACCCGCAAAAGCGAGGTATCTACCTGATGCGGACAGGCAGGGTGGATGGAGATGCAACAAGGGTCTACGGTTTTAACAAGGAGGGGAAACACCCTTATTACGTCCGTGTGAATGAGAGCCATGCAGCGATATTTTTCGACGCTTTTGTCACTGATCCGAAGATTAAAATTACCAGTTGGGAAGATTTGAAAAATGGGAACTACAGGGTGGGTTATCTTGAGGGAGTTAAATTTAGCGAACAACATTTGATCGGTTTCATCGATAAGGACAAGCTGATATCTCAGCCAAATTCAAACTTGAATGGTCTAAAGCAACTCGTTAATGGAAGAACTGACGTCTATATATACGCCGATGGAAGTCGCGCAAAGAATGATATGGCTGACGAAGAATTAAAAAAATCGACTATTACCTTCGCAGGTCATGTTGACCGAATTGATTTGTATCCGTATTTACAGAAGAAGCATGAGCCTATAGCTGATATCCTTACTGCTACAATTAGAGATATTAAAAAGGAAGGACTGTTTGAGATTTTCCAAAAGCAGGTATCAGAGAACTGAAAGGTGAACAGAATCTAAGTTCACCAAGCAGGAAAAACACCTTCAGGCACCATAAGGCTCCTATTCATCAACCAGTTATATATCAGCTTCTGGCACATTACAGACCTATTAACCTTCACCATAATGGCCCGAATTTTGTCCCTTGTTGAAGGTAGAACCGAACTAGCAAAAGCATCATATTGCATTGGGAATGACGGACGATCAAATCAGAAGGACAGCTGTTCAGTTCCCTTTAGACGTCCATTCTGAACAGTAGTTGGCTCCAAGAATTACAGCTAGATAGCTTATGTCACTCCCTCCAGCGCCTCATTCTGTCATGGCGGGCATCTGGATAGTTAAGTCTGTGTCAATTTTCTTGAGGGGCGTTATGTCGTCAAAAGAATTCAAGGAGTCCCAAGCTCTAATTCAAGCTTCCCATACCTGTCCGCCATACCTCATTTCAAAAATACCGTTAAACCCTCTTATTGTTATTGTTATTATTGGATCGGACCATTGAGGGTGGCTTCTGGAGCAATAGAGATCTGTAGAAGCTTCAGTTCATTGAGGGTAAGCCATGGTCTCTCCAATAGACACCAGCGCTTAGCCATACAATGCAATGTGAATCCCTCACTTCAGCCGCACAGCAGGACCACTTATGAGGTGCAGACTTGCTATCGATCCAGAGCTGAAATGCCTATTTCCAATTTTTGGCGTGATTATACAATACTACAGATGTCGATGACGCGATAATCCAACGCAGTAATTTTGGGAATACACACCAGAGTGAAGTCGCGATTTGGAACGATCGATACGCTCTCTTAATACAACTTAATTGGATGATCGATATGAAAATGATACTTGTGATTTTGACTGCCTTTTTGTTCGTCGGCTGTACAACTCACATACCCGTTCGCACAGAAATAATAATCGATGCCCCGAAGGAGATCGTATTTGCCAAGCTGGTTGATTTTGCGAGTTACGGTAGTTGGAACCCCTATCACATTCGAGTACAGGGAGAGCCAACGATAGGCAGAAAACTTGAAGTAAGGGTGCACCGACCAGATGGTAAAACAATAGATGTTCCCGCTGTTCACATATTGCGTATGAAGGACAATCAGGAACTAACGTGGGGAGGCGGAATTAAAGGAATATTCTATGGGGAGCACGTATTTCTGCTTGAGAACTCTGACGGTGGTATGACAAAGCTTGTACACAATGAAGACTTCAAGGGCCTGTTTATTGGTTTTGCCGATCTGCCACCCAATGTATTAACTGAGGGGTATCACAAAATGAATCTGGCACTAAAAAGGTTACTTGAGAGCGATAATCAACAAACAAACACTAACTGATGTCTCTTGTTGGCGAAAAGAGGTCTAATCGGGTTTGTCCGTCATGCTGTTCGGCTTTATGAGCAAGAGCCGCAGAAGAAAGTAATTCCTCTCCTCGCTTGAGCAGCATGTCAGACGTTGGAATGCTTGGCTCACATGAGGGCTTGACGGCCTATCCTGTTCGTATCCTTCAGGCTTTACGCTTGCGACGCCATCCGATGAAGCCCATGACCGCGAGACCCGCGCCATATAGGGGAAATGCGGCAGGGAGGGGGACGGCAGTTACCGTCCATCGCGCGAATGTTTGGATAGCGAGATTTGTTTGATCATAATGGTTTAGATATGAAAGAAATGTTCGATAACTATCAGAATTAGTACCTTTATAATTAGATGTTATAATCATATCTATAATATTTGGTGCCGTGTATGAATAGACAGTAAATATAGTTCCCAGATGGGTGTTCGATATACCGTTAGTTTTTTCTGGGGATGCATCAAAATCACCTAAAGAACTATTTATAAAAACTTGATCCAGTAGGGCTTGAGAAGCCAAATTAGCAGCCGCGCCTGTCTGAAATGTAAAGTCAGTAACATCATCACAACCATCGAAAAGAGCGATACAAGTACCATCAAGAAATTCTACGTCATACAATGTTCCGCCGACATCGACGCCTGAGGCCCCATATAATATTCCGCCAGCCGCGTTTAAAGTAGCCGCATTCGCATTAATGCCTGTCGCCAACACAAATAATGTAACGGCCGCATACAATAATTTCTTCATTTCGCCCTCTAATTCAAATTAGTCTATTCGCCCGCAGATTTATTCAAACAAATATAATTATAACTACTATTAAAAGCATACTTATAAACTACGATTCAATCTCCGCTTGGCGGATGAAAAGTAACCGAAACTAGAAAAATACAGAAATGTCGAACAACTTCACTCGTTTTATATGAACGAAATATGATTTAGCTGTCAAACATTAATCTATTGTTAATCATACTCATGAATAGACATTACTCATTTGAGATTGAGGTGTGACTTCAACGGCACACTATTACGGTTAGTTTGGATAAACATAATGTCATTGAAGGTGGTGTAATTGGCAACAACCAGCACTTAGCTGCAGGAACCGCTCAGAGAATCGCTGAGAACTCTTGACGATATACAGGTATCGCGCAGGGTCAACACGCCTACAGGCCGTCAGCAACTCTTATTTGGACTCTTAGAGGTGTCCTGTGTTTGACCATATAAATCCTATTTAGTGGGGTGATTTTAACCAACTCGTTATGGTGAGTTAGGAACATCTTTTGCGAGATTGAACCAACCTATCTCTTCTACGTTTCTTACCCTCTTGGCATTGGTAATCAATTAGGAGGGTCATCGGGTGTTAGTCCCAAGTATTCCGCATGTACCTTCAGTTGAGATGTTGCCCTAGGTAATTCAAGGAGTCCCAAGCTTTAGATCAAGCCCTCCATACCTGTCCCCTGTACCTCCATTTCAAAAACCCCGCTAAACCCTTCAGTTGTTCTTGTTGTTGGTCTGAACATGGATGTTAGGGATCTGCCTCTAGCAGCGGTGTTGTGCCTGACCTTAAGAGTCCCGTAGAGAGTCGCTGAGGACTTATTGGGCTGGTTTGGCCGTCTTTCCCGCCTTCGGCCCAATGTTTTGACCGCCAGTGACTCTTATATCGAGCGCTGGAGTCATTGCGTGACTGGCAGTTGCCTCCCGAGTTGAACCGGTGCTCCTCTATTGTCATCGTGCATAACTGTTACTCCTTCGGATGACGCTCAGCCCATTCAATCAATTGTCCTATGAGTCTACGGTTTCACTCAGCTTAAGAGGTTTCATTTGTGGCCTACTTTGGTCAAACGATAGTCAGAGCCTTGTGATCGACAACATGTAATTACGACATCCAAAGCTGGAGTGATACTTTTGTCAGACCAAAGGTGCTCTAGTGGACTTTAGTTCAGACTTACAGTTCGACGAGTAAGAGAAGGGCAACTGGTGAGGGGACCCTTGGTAAGACACAAAGTTCTTTAAGTTGACCAAGGATTTGACTATGTTCTGAAGATTAACATCTCCTCCTCTTTAGGGACATAACGGGGGTCGAACCCTATAGATACTTAGAATAGAATCCCCGCTTAACTGATGTCGCATCAATCAAGCTGGACTTGGTATCCTTCAAGTGGCCCCAGAGCGAGCTTTAGGTCTCACCCAAACATCAAAGAGATGAAGACAATAAATGTAGGAGATGAAACCTTGGTCAAACATTAGTGCCATTGAGGGACCAAGATTCTGACCTCTGTGATGCAGACAATCAAGTTAATGATAGAACTAAAGTCACACAAGACTGATACCTCATAGAGGATATAATCATCAATGGGCTAATAGCTTATGTCTCAGTTGAGTTCTAACCATAGTCAAACCTTAGATCCCAGCTTAACTATGGTTTTGAACATTAACATTGAAGACACAAACATCATCTTAGTGGACTTAAAGACTACCTCGTTACTGACCACAAATAATGATGTTGGGGCAAGTCGACCTAAGACCACCATTTGTCTTATAAAAGTAATAGTGCCATTAGTTTCCTATTAGTTCTTTTAGAGGTTAAATGGCACCATTCTTAGGCTTTGACGAATATGGTAGTTGAACCTCGTCCTTTGAGCGACTGCACCAACACCACACCTGAACTTTTCATAGACTTAAAGAGTTCACTAGTTTCATCCTTAAGCTTCTCTATTAGTCTTTTCCATTGTCTAGTTGAGACTCCTATATGTGTTTTGATGTCTTTTGCTAGATATTGACCTGCATTCATGTTGGCAAAGTAGTGAATTAAGCTGTCTTCAAACTTTGAACTTCGTTTCTTTCGACCTGCCTCAGTGAACTTAATGTTCCAATCCATGGTCCTGATGTCAGGCATCTCCTTTTTGATACCCTCTAAAAGTTTGTCTCCGAGTTTCCCCTTAGGCAGCAGGATATATATGTCTGTAGGATCACAGTTACCCAAAGCATCCGTAACCTTTCTACACCTCACTCTGTTGATGCATTGTATAACTTTAGTCTGCATTGACTTAACTTCCATGGTCTTGAGGATGTCTTCACCAGCGCTGTTACGAATGTCTGAACTCGAGACCCAATCATCAGATCGTAATCCTTTGTGAGCACAATAGGTCATCATGAATTGGCTTTTGGGAACGTAAGGGAGACCAAAGATTACTGCTGTGTCGAAGTCGTGTCAATCATTGTGTCCATCAATATTACCCCAATGAGCAGTATCATAATTCTCGAACTCAAGTTCATACCCATGAAGTGACGTTTCCACATCTTTATGAGCACACACGAAAACCATATTCTCTTTTCCTAAGTTCTTACTCAAGTGGGACATAAGTACGTCAGACCGCTCCTTTCGCTTATTGATCATCTTGTGTTTTCCCAAGCCACTCTTTCGCCTCACGTGTAGGGTGACATTGGAGTAGCTTCTCGCTTTTGCTAAAGTTGGAACTGCGGTTCCGTTCATGAAGTCATAGGTCGGGTTGAGAGAAGCTGTAGCATCAAGAATGACAATATGCTGATCTGATGGAGGAAGATGCAGAGACACTGATCTTAGTGAAACAACGATCCCTTCCTTAAAGTAAATACTCCAAGTATTGGCAATGCTCTGGATCTCTTTGAGTGTATTGATGGTCTTATCCTTAATCTTTTGTGTCTCAAAGCCATTGTGCCTTCTCATAGACGCTATCAGTTCTCTCATGTTGTAGTCCTCTTTGTTTGCGAAGGGTTCGCGATGCGCTACGTGAGTAATAGATCCGTCCACCTGCCTGTTCATTGCTTTGGATTTGAGATCCCGTTGAAGCGCGTGAATGGCTTTATGTGCAACAGGATGTTTGACTTCAATGTGATGTGGAATATTACCAAGAGCATTGGTTATCTCATCCAGAGTAACCTTGAGGCCTTTCGTGAAGTCTGGAGCTTCATCAATGACCGTGAGGCACCTTGTTTTGTCTCCAAATGTATTAAGAACATTCAGGCTACTTTCGTTACCGTAGGAATAGTTCTCAAGGGCAATCTCGTAGGCACGGTGTGTAATGCATAAGAACCGAACCTCTTTCGCCTCTTCTGGTGTAACAACAGCGTCTTCATGTCTGGCTTTAGCTACGTCCTTACCAATAGTATCATTTATATCTTGTGCAATTTCGTCTGCTTGTTTTTTGGTTCTCGACGCTATCAGTAAGCCGTGTGTCTCAGGTAGCAAAGAACAATACATAGTGAGACCTACAGTTTTACCTGTGCCTGTCTCAGCTGCGATTACCTGAATATTTGTGTCTGTTGTTGGGGATAGTCTATTAATTTTCTGATTGTAGATGTTGACCGTTTGTGTCCAGAGTTTTCTCAACTGCTCTGATGGGGTAATTCCGAATTTGATCCAACTTTCTTCCATGCGCTGGACAAAAAGATCTGGTAGGACTGGCATTAATTGCTCTCCAAAATAGAAAACCCCGCTCCGTCTGATGAAGGTCAACAGATGAAAGCAGGGTGTCTTGTGTTGATGTTGTGAAATGAGTGGCTGTTAGAGGCCCTCTGATGAGTGACTAAAGAACAAACTTTGGAATGTTCCAAAAGGCGACTGGGTAGTCTATGTCGTCACTTTAGTGTCCAGTGGTGCTGAAGAACTGAATTTGGAGTGATCCAAAAAAAATGGTCTATTCTTCTATAGGGTCACCTTAGTGTCCAATAACGGGTCAAAACTTCAGATAAGCTGAATATCTTAGTAATTTCAACCCGTTACAGATCTCTCCCATTTCCAGCGTTCATTTCTGACCCTAGTCTCACTTTAGGGATTTCAGACTGAGCAAATGGCATTCAATTTCTGTGCAACAGTTCTGGCCTTCAGATGGGTGTATCTCATCAACATTCTTGGCTCACGATGACCACTGATAAGGGCGACTTCAGGCAGACTTAAGCCCAACTCAAAGAAGCGACTGATGGCTTCATGCCTGAGATCATGAAACCTGAGGTCTGATAGACCAACACGGTTCCTGAGTCGTTCCCAAGACAGCCTCAAGGCATTAGCTGCAACACCAAATACTTCCCCGCCTTCTTGAGGGTCTAGTTCCCTAAGAACCCGCACAGCGTCCTCACTCAAGGGTATCTCTCGTGGATGACCGTTCTTGGTCTGCGGTATCAGTAGGACGTTGTCTTCTAGATCAAGATGTTCCCAGCGCATTGCCAGAAGCTCACCTCTACGCATACCAGTGTGGACCGCAAGTCTGATAACGGGCGCAAGGTAGGTGATCCTGCTCTTGGTACATCCCTCTAGTAATGCTTGAAGTTCGTCTTCAGTGATTCTTCTGTCGCGACCTTTAGCTGGCTTAGGTTTTTCTATGCGAGTCACAGGATTGATGAGGATGGAGACGCCCCACTCACGGATAGCGACATTGAAGGCATGACTAATGATTGTCAGGTCTCGCCTAACAGTTTCACCTGAGACGGTCTTCAGTCTGTCATCTCGGTATTGAGCGATTAATGGAGGAGTGATGTGTTTGAGCTTAGTGCTACACAGTGGGTGTTGTAGGAACTTGTTGATTCTGAGTGTCTCAACCTCAGCACCGCGCTTCTTGGGTGTCACATTGTCCCTGTAGCGTACCATCAGATCGGCAAGAGTTGTTAGGGTCGAGATGGTACCTGATGCTTGAATAAGCTCTCCACGGTCAATAGCTGACTCAATAGTTCTAGCCCAACGTTCGCCGTCTGATTTTAGCTTAAAGGATTTCGAGAGAGGAGGATGGTCTTCACGGCGAATTTGTACCTGCCAATTGTTCCCACGTCTTCTATACGCTGCCATTATGTATCTCCGTCACTGTGACACTAGTGTGACAGATCGATACTTTAGGCTTTTCGGAGGTTTTCCTGAAGTTACTAAACGACTGTAACTAAAAGAATAAATGGTGGGTGTAACAAGATTCGAACTTGTGACCTCTGCCATGTCAAGGCAACGCTCTAACCAACTGAGCTATACACCCTCTATGCTGTGACACATATGAAGTGGGCGACTTATAGTCCGGCAAATGTGGCTTGGCAAGTATCTTTTGGCGCGGGACGTCAAATTCTTTTGCTTATGAAGCTTCCCGTTTTGCCAACGCATGATCCACGGCTTCCACAAGGGAATTCAAATGGAAAGGCTTGGATATCATCTGGCTTATACCGTTCAGGCCCGATGGGTCCTCCATGGCGACCGCAGCAAAACCGGTGATATAAATAACAGGTAAAGATGGCGTAATTTCCTTTGCTTTCATGGCAAGTTCAATTCCACCGATGCGAGGCATAACGATATCTGAAATTAGGATATCAAAGGGCCCTGCGTTCAAGGCTGGTAGGGCGTCCTCGCCGTCGGCAAAAGCCAGAACTTCATGCCCGGCAAGTTCAAGACTACGAGCAAGGAAATATCGGACTGAATTATCGTCTTCCGCCAAAAGGATGCGAGCCATTAAGATTTAGCGCCGTTGTGTGTCTATCATTGAATTCTTCGTACCAACCTATACTATTGGCTTATAAATGGCAAAAACAGTGTTAAGATATTTATATTTTTCTCAATTAGCATTTCTTTGATGTTCCGACAATTCTGGAGTAACATGTGACGCGTTTGAAGATAGAGCCAATTGAAGTTCTCTACCCTGATGACTGGACAATACCGGCTGTCTTCTCCTCGCCTCATAGCGGGAGTTACTACCCGTCGGATTTCGTCGAGCAATCGGCGTTGAATTTAATTTCGCTCCGTCAATCAGAAGATTTTAAAGTGAATGAGATTTTCTCTGCCGCCCCCGCACTTGGCGCACCGTTGCTAAGGGCCAGTTATCCGCGCGCCTTTTGCGATGTAAACAGAGATGCCTATGAGCTCGACCCTTCCATGTTTGAAGATCGTCTGCCTACCTACGCTAAAACGAATACGCCTCGTGTAAGCGCAGGCATAGGAACAATCCCGAAAATCGTGACTGCTGGCGCCATGATCCATAAATCACAAATCACTTTCAAGGAAGCCGCATCCCGGTTAGAAATATGCTATTTCCCCTATCACGAAACCCTTCAATCTCTTTTGAAGGAATGCCTTGATCGGTTCGGAATTGCACTCTTGGTTGATTGCCATTCAATGCCGGGCAATACGCTTCAGGGCGACCGCGACGAAGGTCTATCAGACATTGTTTTAGGCACACGTTTTGGCCGTTCCTGCCATGAGGAGCTGAGCGATTTCTTCTATGATCATCTCTCAAGTGCCGGCTATTCAGTAACTTACAATTCACCTTATGCCGGAGGATATATTACCCAGCGCTACGCTAATCAAAGTCAAAACATTCATGCGTTGCAAATAGAGATAAATCGTAACCTCTATATGGATCAATCCTCGCTCACTTCAAATTTAGGCATGCAAGAGTTAGAGACAAACATCACTAGTCTCATTCAGCAACTTCATGAGAATTTTCCGGTATTTGAGAACTAACTTATAAAACGGCATGCACCTTGCATCACTTTTGGCATAAACCGTGTCAGGAGAACCCAGATGCCAAAAGTATTGTTTTTTATTGTCTCTATTATGTTAGTTAGCTTTTCAAGCCTATCCCACGCTGCCAAATTTCCGGCGAGTGGCGCAGAATTCCTCAACACTTGCCGCCAAGCAACCTCCGTTACAGAGAAGAATTACAGACTTCCAAAGAGGCTACTAAATGCGATTTCGCTCACCGAAACAGGTCGTTGGCATAACAAGAAACGGGAAATTATTGCCTGGCCATGGACAGTATATTCTGAAGGCAGGGGCCGTTATTTACCTAGCAAACGTGCCGCCATCGCCGAAGTCCGCAAACTTCAAGCAAAGGGTGTTAAAAACATTGATGTCGGTTGTATGCAGGTAAACCTCTATTGGCACCCAGAAGCTTTTGGATCTTTAGAAGAGGCTTTTGATCCAATTGTGAATGCTGATTACGCGGGCAAACTCCTTAAAAAGCTACAACGGACTTCGCGCTCGTGGAATATCGCGGTCGCCCACTACCATTCTCAAACAAAGAAATACAATGTGCCTTATCGCAAAAAAGTCATGAAAATTTGGCAGGATGAGCGCAATAAAGACACCAAAATCCGTATGGCAAAAGCCCGTGAAAAATACCGCGTAAGAAGAGCCGCCCTTATGGAAAAAATGAAAGCAAGGCAGGCCAAAACTGTAGCACTCACCAAATCTGCGGCAAAGGGCTAAGCACTATTTTCCCATGCCATCAGGGCAGCTTTACGGTTTAACCCCCAGCGATAGCCGTGAAGCTTGCCGTCACTTCCAAGCACTCGATGACAAGGAACGATCAAAGAAACGGGGTTTGTGGCACAGGCACGCCCAACGGCCCGCGAAGATTTATCCCGTCCGATTTGTGTCGCCACCTGTTTATAGGTTTTCGTCTCACCGGGCGCTATTTTAAGAAGCTCCTGCCATACAAGTCGCTGAAAGGCTGTTCCGTACATATCCAACGGAATATCGGGCGTAACGGTTCCGCCAGTTTCTAAAAAATCAGTGATTTTTTGTGTCCAATACGCAAGCTCTCCAACTTCACGGCCGATTTCGGCTTTGGGAAATTCTTCATGCAGATCATCGATTAATGTTTGATCGTCATCCGCAAAATAGACTGCACAAACACCTTGTGCGGTCCCTGCTGCCAGCATCCGGCCCAAAAAACAATCCACGATAACGTAGGCGATTTCCGCACCCTTACCGCCTTTTGCATAAGACGCCGGTGACATACCTAACCGTTTTGCAGCTCCTTCATATAGCCTGCTGGAAGAGCCAAATCCGGCACCGAAGGCTGCTTCTGCAACAGACTCTCCCATCTGCAGGTTTTTCTTAAGCGCTTGATTACGCAGAGCATCGAAATATTCCATGGGTCCTAGCCCCATATTTTTCCGAAAACTGCGAGAGAGATAATCTTCGCTATATCCCGTTTTATCGGCCAACTGCTTTAACGTAGGCTTGTGACCATCGTAGTTGCTGACGGCTATATCCAAAAATCGGCAAATTTGGCGAACTAACTCATTAACAGGGTTTTTTAGAGAAATTTCATCCGGCTTACATTTCAGGCAAGCGCGATACCCTGCCCCTTTGGCTTCATTCGTACTCTCCAGAAAAATCATATTTTCTGGCTTTGCGTGTCGGGATGGACAAGAAGGACGGCAATAAATACCGGTCGTTTTTACCGCATATACGAATACACCATCATATTCTGCGTCTCGCTCAGCAATCGCTGCCAACTTTTCTTTATTTTCCATAACGGTGCTCCCAACAATCAACATGCTGGTATTTATATGGGTATTGTAATCCCGTAACTATCCGATTTCCGGTATGTAATTGGTTAAAAGAAATCAGGTTGTGGTTTCCTCTATCTCCGGCTTCTCTTCGTCATCATCCACATCGTCATTTTTTCTATTCTTGCGGCGGATAATTATATCCCCGTTATCCAGAATTTCCGGTGCTGAATATTGAGGGATCGCATCCACAAAAAGACTGAGAGCGTCCATGAGCCTACTTAAACCCTCAACGGCAAGTTCATCAGCACTCTTTTCCTCCGCGCTCACAGCACTGACAGACGATGCTGTTAAAAATACAGCAAATGCAGTTCCTAAAAGAATATGCCTCATAAATCGCTCCTATTTGTTAGCGGCAATATACTTCCACCCTATTTCAACGCGTAATGTCGAACAAAATGACAGATCAATTTTGAAATAGTATTTTAGCATTTGTTTGGTCGGGAGCAGAGCAATTTTTGATTTAATCGCTGTGGTGGACTGGTCGGCGGCAAACCGCCCCGGACCAAAGAGACCAAGTCCAGATAGATGCTGGATTGCATGGACAGATGGACAGTCGCCTTCAGCCCCAGAATACTTTCGAACACGGCGCGATTGCATGAACCGACTAGAAGAATTGACTGACCGGACAAATGGTCCGACTTTACTTGCCTTTGATTTTCCATTTGGTTATCCGGCAGGCTCTAACCTTGGAGGGGGAAGAGACGCCGGCGCTATTTTAGCAAAGCTCTTACAATCTGATGAACAGGACAGCAACAACCGCTTTGAAGTCGCAGACCTTTTGAATACCCGCTTTAGCAAAACAGGCGGCCCATTCTGGGGGTGCCCATCTGCCAAGCTATTACCGAACTTGACGCCCACGAAACCGCCTTTCAACTACACCGGATTTAATGAATGGCGGAGGGTAGAGCACCTTCTTCGCGGACAGGCCCACAGGATCATGAATGTCTGGCAACTTCTTGGACAAGGATCTGTTGGCAGTCAGACACTTACCGGACTTGCAGAGTTATACAATTTCGCGACCTCGTCCTCTCGCAAAAAACCGGTTCGCTTTTGGCCATTTGAAACCCATTGGGACGAAGAGCTTTCAGATATTGTGCTTGCGGAGGTATGGCCAAGCTTGAGTAAGTATGATGACATTGATCATCCCATTAAAGACGCTCGGCAAGTCAGCGCCTGCCTGAACTCGCTGTGGGACCATAATACTTCTGGTACCATCAAATCACTGTTTGCAGCACCGGCGTATCTTGATACGGCAGTAGAACAAGATGTTCGGATGCAAGAAGGTTGGATATTAGGAGTTACTGGATCCAATGCGAACTAGCAGTTGATCTTTGGAAAGCAGAAAGTCACTCGCGATCCAGTCTTTTTCCAGTCGCTTAAGATTTTCCCCAACCACCGGTCCCGGCTTCATTCCAGTAGCCAACAAATCCTTGCCGCTAACGGGTAATTTTGGGATTTGCCAATTTTCCGCAAGTTCCAGATAGCTCTGACAAATCGCAGTATGCCCGCCCCGCCCCCACGCGAGTAATACTCTGTCCTTAAAAACTTCACACCCCAACTTATACAGCTCAGCCTTTTGTTCGGTCGTAGAAAGCAATAAGGATAAATCTTCAGCACACATTAAAACTAGGCGTGCTTCAAACCTTGTAGATAGACGAAGGTAAGTGGCGATATTCTTAGCCCATTCTAAATTCCCGTTATACAGAACGCACAAGCGTTGCAATGCATCACTGGAAGTTGGTAGTTCGAGCAGTTTTCCGTAGAGCTTCAACGAAGCATTGCCTGGAAGAACAGCTTGAAGAACGCCAGAACGCTCCATTAGACGCAAGGCATCGGTAGAATTTCTCTGTTCCAAAAGGAGCATAAACTCACGCGTCACACGCTCCGACGATAATTGCCCTAATTTCCCAACAGCATTTTCGCAAGCCGCAATGGCATCCGGATCTGGTGTCCCCCGATGGAACCTCGAAAAAAAACGGAAATATCGTAGAACCCGCAAGCGATCTTCTTCGATGCGCGCATCTGCATCTCCAATGAAACGCAACTGACCGGCTTGCAAATCATTTATGCCATCGAAGTAATCTAGAAGCTCCCCCTCCTCAGTTAGATAGAGGGCATTGATGGTAAAATCGCGCCGCGCTGCGTCTTCTTGCCAGTTCGCAGTGAATTCAACTTCGGCATGTCGGCCGTCAGTAGACACGTCTACGCGTAAGGTCGTAATTTCGTATTTGTGTGTCCCAAGGATCGCCGTAACTGTGCCATGCTTCAAACCGGTTGGGATAACTCGAACACCCGCGTTTCCAAAGGCCGTCATAACTGCATCTGGCTTCAGATCTGTACAAATATCTATGTCATCGCTGATGTGCCCCAAAAGCGCATCCCGCACACATCCCCCAACAAACCGGCCTTCGCCGCCACTCATCCTAAGAGTTTCTAGAACCTTCTTCGTTTCGGGATACGTTATCCAAGGTGGCGGAGTTTTCTTCAGATCATGGAGCTTGACCATCTGGCTCATGAATAATTTAGTTCTGCTTTCTGGGGATGACTTGCGAATCTATAAGTTTACCGTTTTCCATGTGCTGCGGAATATAAACGCCATCGGCGGAGCGTTCTTGGAAAACCCACAAGACGATAAAACTTATTGCCATAAAAAACAGTCCGATAAGGGTCAAGACTGCAACAGATTTCCCCTGCCACGTTTTCTCGCCGCCCGCCTTTTTCAGATAATACAAATAGATCGCGTAAACGATGAAGGGAACAAGCAATGGTATTATATGAAAGAGTATTCCTCGAACCATTATCGATTTGCCCTTTCTGAAAGGTCTTTGATCATTCCTGCGGTTGCGCCCCAAATATAATAGTCATTATAGGGCATTGCATACCAAAAGCGTTCTATCCCATTGTGAAACCCACTATGCTTCTGATGGTTGCGTTGATCCAGTAAAAACCGCAACGGGACTTCAAATATCTCGGCAACTTCACTTTCTTCCGCTTTTAATTCAAAATTGGGATCAACCAACCCGACCACTGGCGTCACTGAATATTCTGTGACCGTTACATAGGTGCTAAGAGTACCGACCACTTCAACCAGCGTTGGATCCAAACCGATCTCCTCCTGACTTTCCCGAAGCGCAGTTTGTACCGCGGTCCCGTCTTCTTTTTCCGCACGGCCACCTGGAAAGCTAACTTGGCCGGCATGTTTATTCATATGTGCTGCTCGCTTTGTCAAAATGACAGAGGGCTCATCATCACGTACAACGATTGGTACTAATACAGCGGCAGGTTTAAGTGTTTTAACTTCACACGGGTGGCTCGCTGGATTCAGATCATGATCACCTTTAAAGCCCCCTTCTTTCCCCAAATGCTCATAGAAGCCACTCGGTGAAGGTTCCAGAAACGACTGGAATACGTCTCTTAAGACTTGTTTATTATTCGCCAAAAATTTCATCTACAGAACCAAATTCAAAAAATACACCCCTGCTCCAAACACCAAATTTGATGTTCCCATCTATTTCTTCTTCGCCGGACAGCTCAATCAAATCATAGAAAACTGAACGCGCAATCAAAGCCTCCAGATTTGAACGTACCATGACATAAGGGGATGGCTCCCCTGTGCCTTCATCGAATGAAATGCGTAAAGGGTGCGCCTCATCCACGACAACATATTCATCCACATGAGTGCGAAAACTCAGAATTTGGGAGCGACCTTCGCCCTCGCGAAACATCTCAACAGCAACAAACGGTGCGTCTTCGACAATAATTCCGATTTTCTCAACTGGTGTGACCAGATAATATTTTTTATCATCATCCAGACGCAGAACGCTTGAAAATAATTTGACCAATGGCATCCGGCCTATGGGAGACCCCATATAATACCAAGTCCCATCCCGTGCAATCTTCATATCAAGATCGCCACAAAAATCCGGGTTCCACAAATGCACTGGTGGATGTTTTTTGTCCTTGATCTGTTTTATTATAGCATTCAGACCATCGGTGGACTCAGAACTTGTCATAATTTAGCCTTATCCTAGCTTATTCTATAGTTATATGTACTAGAGCTTACCAGTTTTTCAAAAGGAACTTGCTGAAATCATGGAAAATTTACAAAGTTCAGACGAAAAAACTCTCGAACAAGTACAAGTATTCTGTGAGAAATTCACCGAATTAAAAACTGAAATTGGTTTGAAAATTTTTGGCCAAGAAACTGTCATTGAACAGGCACTCATCACAATACTCGCTGGTGGCCATGCATTATTAATTGGTGTCCCCGGTCTTGCAAAAACAAAACTTGCCGAAACATTAGGTACAGTATTGGGGCTTTCGGAGAAACGTATTCAGTTTACGCCCGATCTTATGCCTGCTGACATTCTTGGATCTGAAATTCTTGAAAAAGATGAAGACGGACGGCAGCATTTTCATTTTGTTAAAGGACCTGTTTTCAGCCAATTGCTAATGGCAGACGAAATCAATAGAGCGAGCCCTAGAACTCAATCCGCGTTATTACAGGCGATGCAAGAAAAACAAGTCACTATTGCGGGTGTCGCGTACGACTTACCAAGCCCATTCCATGTTCTAGCAACACAAAACCCCATTGACCAAGAAGGCACCTACCCATTGCCGGAAGCACAGTTGGACCGATTTTTGATGCAGATTGATGTGGAATATCCTGATCCGGAAACAGAACGGCGAATTTTACTGGAAACCACAGGTAACAAAGAAACTTCTATCAAACCTATCCTCACCAGCGCTGAACTTATACAAGCACAAGAATTAGTGCGCGATATACCCGTTAGCGATCACGTCATTGAAGCGATCTTGAAATTGGTAAGAAGTGCACGACCAGAAAGTAGCGAAAACCAGCTTGTGTCCCAGTATTTAAATTGGGGGCCCGGCCCTCGTGCAAGTCAGGCATTAATTCTTGCTGTCAGAGCAAAAGCGCTTTTGGACGGTAGATACAGTCCCTCGATTGACGATGTTATATCTCTAGCTCCAGCCATATTACAACACAGAATGGCCCTTTCTTATGCAGCCAGAGCCGAAAACCTAAGTGTTGAGAAGATCATCTCGGCTCTTCTACAACCGCTGAGATAGCACATGGCATTTGGCCGCAGAAAATCACAAACAAAGAAACAAGAACGCCATCTTGCAGAACATTTGGCTGCAACCCTTCCTGCACTTTTTTTGCAAGCCGAACAGCTGGCAAGCACTGTCTCTACAGGAATTCATGGAAGACATAAGAGCGGAACCGGCGAAGATTTCTGGCAATTTCGCCCTTATGCACATGGAGATAGTGCCGGTGAGATCGATTGGCGCCAAAGTGCAAAACGCGAAAACCCGTTTGTCCGACAACATGAGTTAGAGACCAACGAAAGTGTCTGGCTATGGTTGGATAAAAGTCTGTCCATGACTTATGGCTCTCCGCGTTCCGAGTTCACTAAACTGGAGAGTGCCCGTGTCTTTTATCTCGCATTAGCGCTCCTGTTACACCGAAGTTATGAAGACTATGCTCTCCTCGTCAGCGGCGAAAGAAGTTCTCACGGCCCAGCACATATTGATCACTTCGCAGAACTCCTGCTGCAAACACACCCTACCGAATTTGGCTCCCGATTATTGGAAGGCAATGTTCCGAGACAATCTCGTATTGTGATTGCCAGCGATTTTTTGATGCCACTGGAAAAACTGAAAATAAATTTAGAAGCTGCAGCGGCATCTGGTTCAAGAGGTATCTTGCTTCATATTGCAGATCCGGCGGAAGTCACGCTTCCCTTTAAGGGGCGTGTACGCTTTACGGATCTAGATGGTGCAAACGACCTTACAATTGGTCACGTTGAGAATATTCGGGATGAATATCAACAACTATTTAGACAACATAAGTCATCCGTTGAACAATTAGCGTCTGAATTCAATTGGACCTACATATTTCACCAAACCGCAGACAATCCAGCGGAAACTCTCGTAAGTTTGTTCAGACGTTTAAGTGGGAAGAACTAAATGATCTCTTCCCTTCTTTCACTTTCATTTGTGAACCCTTGGATATTGGCAGCACTTTTTGGTCTACCACTTCTCTATTGGCTCATCAAAATTAGCCCGCCCACCCCCAAAACAGTCGCATTTTCTGCAGTGTATTTTTTGCTTCGTTTAAAACAAAAAGAAGAAACAACAACATCCATACCATGGTGGCTATTGGTGTTAAGAATGTGTATTGCGGCCCTTATTATCATTGCACTTGCGGAACCTCGCCTGAACCCGTCGACAACAGTAAAAGGTGACGGCCCCGCCGTTATTTTCATAGACAATAGCTGGGCAGCGGCCCCCAGCTGGAACGAATTCGAAACGCGACTTAAAAATCTTCTGATGGATATGAAAGAACAGCAGCGCATGGTTTATTTGTTGCCGTTGTCAGCTAATCCAAATAACAAACAATTGAAATTGCAAGCTGTTCGCCCAGAGTTGGCGATGGATCAAATGCTAGCGTTCAAGCCAACCTCTGTCCCCATGCAACGTCTCCAAATTCAAGACTTGTTGGATCAGTTTCGCCAAATGGAAAAGGTTTCATTCTATTGGCTCAGTGATGCCTTAGTTAGCTCTGACCTTGCACACAAAACCCAAAACGTTTTTTATAGCCTAGGAGAAATTGGCCCCTTAACAATCTATTCCGACACAAACAGAGATTTTCCGTTCACTATCGGCAGTCCAGATTTCGACGGGAAAAATACAGTCATTCCTGTTGTTAGGGTTGAAGGATCCACAAATGGAACAGGGACACTGATCGCAAGAGGGCGCGGCGGCAAAATTCTTGCGCAGAATAATTTCGAATTTGAAAACAAACAATTACAAGCAACTGTCACGATCACTCTGCCAACGCAAGTTCGAAACGATGTAACCAGCTTGGAGATAGTTGACAGCAATAGTGCTGCTTCACGATACTTAATGGATCACCGTCATCAACGCAGAAAACTGGGGCTAATATCTGACCAACAATCAACCCCGGTTCAGGCCTTCTTACGTGAAAACCATTACCTTGAAAAAGCGCTTCTACCCTTCTTCGATTTACAAAAAGCCCCACTCGCAGATCTGTTGAAAAGTGATAACTCTCTGATTGTTATGGGTGATGTTGGTTCCTATTCGAAAAAACAAACGAAAGAAATTAAACAATGGATCAACAAGGGAGGCGTCCTTGTCCGATTTGCCGGTCCAAAACTTGCAAATTCTCAAACAACCCTCACTCCGGTTCGCCTAAGATCTGGTAGCCGTAATCTGGACGGAAGTATTTCATGGAGTAAACCTGCCCCTATCGGGAAAATGCCTAAAAACAGCCCGTTTAGTACGCTTAGTGTCCCGGCGGATATAACCATAAAAAAACAAGTACTGGCAGTTCCCTCCATTGAACTTGGCCGCAAAACATGGGCACAATTAGCTGATGGCACTCCTCTTGTAACTGCAGATCAGTGGGGAGAAGGCACAATTATTCTGTTCCATACAACGGCAACGACGAAGTGGTCGAATTTGCCCTTATCTGGTTTATTTGTGGAGATGTTGCGCGAAATTGGACAACTCGCCAACAATAACATCGCTCTATTCTCAACGAAATCGGCTTTTCCCCCTTTGGCGATTATGGATGGCTACGGAGGGCTTTCTGACGACACCTCCACTGTAGCAGATCTCAATCTTTCAGGAACTCAAACACCGAGAATTGGTCCTGAAAATCCAGCCGGGCACTACGGTACGCCAATGTTCAAAATTGCTCTAAATGTTGGTGATGGGGAAATCTCCTATGACGTTCTAGATTTACAGAAAATGAATGCGTCAGTATTTCCGATGGATATGATTTCCGAAAAAGAAATGCAGCCATACATTTTGGCGCTTGTATTTTGTCTCATCCTACTCGACCTACTGATGGTTCTGTCAATTCAAGGGGATTTGCGTTCGTTGGGGAGAACAAGCGGTATATTTACATTTACAGTTCTTGTTCCGCTCAGCCTTTTTCTTGGAATTTCACTAAATTCCAATCTCGCAACCGCCGAGGAAGATCTTCAACGTCTATTAGATGCAACACTAGATACCCGGCTGGCATATGTCCTAACGGGCAACAGCAGTATCGACAAAATTTCGCGATCTGGCCTACAGGGATTAAGTACGGTCATAACCCGAAGAACTTCGGTAGAAACCGCGTCGCCCCTTCCTGTAAACATTGAAACGAACGAGCTTGTATTTTTCCCATTTGTCTATTGGCCTATTACCCCCGACTTTCCAGTGGTCAGCGATATGGCAGTAAACAACATTAACAAGTATCTTTCTGTTGGCGGAATTATCTTGTTCGACACCAGAAATCAGCATGCAAGCGGCAGATATGGTGGGATCATTGCCAATAGCCCCGAGAACAAACGACTACAACAACTCCTTGCTCGAATTCACATTCCAAGATTAATGCCGGTACCGGTAGATCATGTCCTAACCCGATCATTTTATTTAATGCAAGCCTTTCCGGGCCGCTACGAAACCGGAGATCTCTGGATTTCCGATGCCTCGGACATAAGTGGCAACGATGGTGTTTCATCCGTCTTGATCGGCAGCAACGACTGGGCCGCAGCATGGGCCACGAACAAAAATGGCAGGCCTATGGCCTCTGTTATTCCAGGAAGCGAACGCCAGCGAGAACTTGCCAGAAGATTTGGCATAAATCTTGTTATGTATTCTTTAACTGGTAGTTATAAGGCGGATCAAGTTCACATACCTGCAATCCTCAACAGGTTAAGCCAATGAGTGACTTGGACTTCGTATCCACACTCTCGATAGAGCCAACGTTACCAATATTTTGGCTTGGCGTTATGGCATGTGTAGCCTTGATTTTATTAGGCTACGCATACTGGCAAAACACTAAAGCGGTGATCTTTCGGTTCCTCTTGTTGGCAACTTTGTTTTTACTCCTTCTGAACCCCGCTATAATTTCTGAAAATCGAACTTTCTTAAAAGACATCGTGTTGTTGGTTATCGACGAAACAACTAGCCAGTCGATTGGGGCCAGAGCAGAACAAGCAAAACAAGCAAAGAAAACTCTGTTGCAAGAATTACAAAAACTTAAAGATGTGGAGGTCCAAGTTATATCAGTGACATCCAATTCCACGGCCCTGTCTGAGAGCGCTGGTGGCACTCACCTTTTCAAGGCAAGAGAAATCGCATTGGAGACACTTCCTAAAGAACGCCTCGCCGCCACTGTTATAGTCACAGATGGCCAAGTGCATGATGCTGTAGAAATGGCCGCGAAAGTGGTTAAAGGAAGCGGTCCCATCCACACCGTTATAACCGGTACAAAAGGCGAAGTTGACAGAGTTATCACCGTCGATATTGCACCTTCTTATGGAATTATCGGGAAATCTGTTCAAATCAAATACAAAGTTGAAGATTTTGGACCAGAAATAAAACCAAAAACCGTTGTTCTCACAGCACGATTGGATGGGGAAGTTATTAAACGCGTTGCAACCTTAACCGGCCGTTCTGAGGATCTGGGATTGATAGTACCCCATGGTGGTGCCAACCATGTCATTTTGAGCGTCGAACCTTTATCCGGTGAAATCAGCGAGAAGAACAATACTGCGGTAGTTTCCATAAATGGCATAAGGGATCGATTGAAAGTCCTATTAATTTCCGGAGAACCCCATATAGGAGAGAGAGGATGGCGCAATATATTGAAATCTGACCCCTCGGTCGATTTGATACATTTCACAATCTTGCGTCCTCCAGAAAAACAAGACGGGACTCCGTTGAAAGAACTGTCTTTGATCCCCTTTCCAATTATCGAGTTGTTTGAACAAAAACTGAACGAGTTTGACCTAATTGTATTCGACAGGTACCGAAAACGGGGTGTCTTGTCTCCGCGCTATTTAAACAATATTGTCTCATATGTTGAAAATGGCGGAGCTTTATTGGAAGCCGCTGGTCCGTCATTTGCCAGCCCCCTCAGCCTCTACGGAACATCCTTGGCAAGCATTCTCCCCGGACGCCCTACCGGCAGCGTTTTCGAGCAACCCTATGTTCCTCGCCTGAACGAAATTGGCCTCAAACATCCAGTAACAGCCTCCTTATCTGCCAACGGTCGCGCTGATCAATGGGGACGCTGGTTCAGATTAATCGATACCAATATCAAAGCTGGTACAGTGTTAATGACAGGCTCATCTGATCGGCCGCTACTTATTCTAAACCGTCAGGGGGAAGGCCGCGTTGCTCAGCTTATGTCAGATCATGCATGGCTTTGGGGCCGTGGCTTCGATGGCGGGGGCCCACAAGCAGAATTATTCCGCCGTATTGCCCATTGGCTCATGAAAGAACCTGAACTGGAAGAAGAGCAGCTGACTGCGAAGCGGGTTGGTGGAAAACTTGAAATCACACGCCGCTCTCTCAGCGACTTAAACGATCTAGTTATGATCAGATATCCTGACGGGAAAAATATTGAACTAAAATTGCAGCTAGATAAATCAGGCATTCAAATCGGTTCGGTTCCCATTTCAGTAAATGGTCTCTACAAGTTAAGTTCGACGGGAATAGATGCATTTGTCGCCGTAGGTTCTCCCAATCCGCTTGAAGAACGAAACGTCCGCGCAACTGATAAATATATGCAGCCAATTGCAATACAGAGTGGCGGCGGGATCCATTGGATCGCGGATGGGGCTCTCCCATCATTCAAACGAACTTCTCCAACGGCTCAGCAATCCACCAATTATTGGTGGGGCCTTAGAGCGAACAAACAATACAGTATTAGTGGCTACACAAAAACACAGCTTATTCCACCGCTTCTTGTTGTGTTTCTGCTTATTGGCAGCATGTGTATTCTCTGGTGGCGTGAAGGACGCTAATCACCTTGAGTAAACTCGCAGATCTTTACGGCTTCATCTAACGTATCAGTAGCGCCATGCACCATTCCTTGAACCCCGGACAAAGCATTTTCTTGGAGTTCACACACTAGAAACCGATGACGCGCGACTGGGCCTGGCATTTGAAGACCATTATCAAACGCTGAAACGAAACCAAAACGTTCGTAATATTCAGGATCCCCTACTAAAACCACCAACGAGTGTCCGAGATTTTTAGCTAACTTAAGGGTATCCCAAATGAGAGCGACCCCAATCCCCTCGCCCTGCCGATCCGGATGAACCGCAATAGGACCTAAAAGCAAAGCAGATGTCTTTTTACCGACAATTAACGGCCAATACCTGATGGACGCAACAAGTGCGTCGTTTGAAATTCCCACAAAATTAAGCGCTTTGATGGAAGTAACGTTCTGACGAATTTTATACGCAGTTTTACGAAACCGCTCATTACCAAAACACTGACCTAAAAGAGTTTCTATTGATACGGCATCTTCTGACCGCTCGGGGATAATCTGATACATGACAAAATCCGACTAGGAATTAGGTATAACTATTTGCAAGCTCAGAGACTGTTCAAATTTGGAAAGAGCAGGCAGAATCAATGGTCAACGCTGGTAAGCGCAGTTTATCGTCGTCGTTTGATCTGTAGTTCCTGTGTCATAATCACGATTTAACACAACACTTCTTGCAAATAAAGAAAATAAAACAGTGATAGGAAGGCTCCAGTCCTATATATATTTTGAATATCTTCGGGGCGCCGTCGTTTATTCACTTGGAAAGATCAAGCATGTTCTACGAAACTTCTGACCATCACGGCTTAAAGCACAACCCTTTCAAGGCTCTTATTGCACCTCGCCCCATTGGCTGGGTGAGCAGCAAAAATGAAAAAGGTGAGCTAAATCTTGCTCCGTTCAGCTTTTTCAATGCCATGTCGGACAATCCGCCAACTGTTGTTTTGGGTTTTAGTGGCAACCATTCAGAAGGTGGGCCAAAAGACACGTTTGCAAACATTACGGCACTTGGTGAATTTGTCTGCAATATTGTGACCTACGAAATTCGCGACGCCATGAACGCAACATCCGAAATGGTCAATCGCAGCGTAAATGAGTTTGATCTTGCTAACCTCACGGCAGCACCGTCGAATATTGTTGGCGTTCCCAGGGTACAAGAAAGTCCGGTAAATATGGAATGCAAGCTCTTGCAGGTGATTGATTTACCAAGCAATGACGCCAATTCCCCCAACAGAATGGTTCTTGGGCAAGTTTTGGGTATTCATATTAGTGACAGCATCATTACAGAGGGTATGGTTGATATGACTAAATATCATCCGCTGGCACGCCTTGGCTACAAAGATTACACAGCGGTGATGGATGTGTTCAGTCTGAACCGCCCAGACCAAGCTAAACAGGATACGCGCCCTTAAGGCTACATTCCGTAAAAGACACCTTTGATCTCTTGCGCCAATTTACGGGAAATTGCGCGCGAGAAATCTGAGTAATCAGCAGCGACTTCAGCAAATGCTCCGACGCCCCCTAGTACATTTTTGACGTAATAACGATCCAGATCCGGCTCTTCATTAAGGATCGGAAGACCGTTGATCGTGACCCCGCTCCCGATGATTTCATCTCTGAGTTTAGCTGGTTCTTTCCCAATTGATGGTCGCCCATCACCAGATATGTCAATTACCTTACGCTGCGAAATATATGGGGACTTATCGAATTGTTTGTATGAGTGACGGAGGGCATTTGTAATGGCTGTGCCGCCGAAGGGAAAGGCTCTTGGCACATACTCAATCTGCCCGGCGACACGTTCTGCTTCATCCGCATTTGAGACGATTGTCCAGTCCAAAACCAGACGCTGTTGTTGCAATCCGGCCCATTGTGTCATTGCAACGGCTATTTTTCCGTGTGCGCCAGATTGAATGGCCTCGAGGACTTCAGGGGTACGAAATGCGGCAATATATCCGCGCATTTGCAAATCAAATTCTTCGTAGTTCACACTTGAAGACACATCAATGGCCAATAGAATTTGCACGTCGACTTGCTCTGCTCTCACCCCAACTGAGGTAAAGAATAACAAATATCCAAGCACTGCCGATTTAATTATGGCGTTCATAATTTTCCAAGCGAAAAAACCGAAAACGATACCGCATCACTTATACAGCAATTAGAGGCAGAATTTAGACAAAGCAGAATAGGAAAACGATAAATTCAACATCCCGTCTCAGGCGGGTTTGTTTTGGCTTTCCGTTAGAGTATTATGAACCTTACAGGAAATCTCAGTATTTGTATTTGATCGGCCAGAATGCGTAAAAACATATTTCAAAGAACATGGTTTAAACTGGCACTCATTGGTACCGTTTTAAGCGCGCTCGTGTTGTGGCAAACGGCGTACTGGTCGCGCTTAATTACGCTTGATCAAATCGGTGAACGTAGTCAGCATACTCTCAGCCTAATCGTGCAGGCCTTGCAAGGAGACTTGTCCAAATACCGTTATTTGCCACAAATGCTAGGTGAAAATGAAAGATTCAAGGGTTTATTGCGAGGTACCCCAACAGAAACAGAGATAGAAAATGCCAGTGTAGAACTCTCGCGCTTGAGCACTATATCCGGTGCTTTGGATACGTATCTGATGGACAGCACTGGTAAAACCGTAGCGGCTAGCACTCGGACCTTTATTGGCAAAAATTTTAGCTATCGGCCATATTTTAAAGCTGCGATGGATGGTCGTTTAGGTCGGTATTTTGCACTTGGAACAACCTCTGGTGAACGGGGTTATTATTTTGCATATCCAGTTCGCGACAACAAAAAAATATTGGGCGTTTTTGTCGTCAAAATTCAGGTTGGGCGCCACGAGAAATCTTGGCAAGATCAAGATGGTGAAGTTATCGTGGTTGATAAAGCTGGTGTGATTTTTCTCAGCAGCGAACCCAAATGGCAATTTCAAACCCTCTCCCCCCTTTCCAAAGAAGTGAAAACCAAATTCAGAGAAAGTAAGCAGTATCAAAATAAACCGCTGAACCCCCTTTCTATATCTTCGGCAGAGGCTGAATTCAGCGGCGGAAATATCATTACGATCACCACGGAAAAGGATCGTGGGCAACGATTGAAGGAACAATTTCTTATTGAAGAAGAATATATGGCAGATGCAGAATTGCGGATCCTTTTACTTGCGAGCACGAAAGACGTCGGTGCCCGCGTGAGAGCATCTGTTGCCACCGCCGCCATTTTCTTGATCAGTTTAATATTTGCAGCAACGGCAATGAACGAACGCCGAAAACGTTTGGCTGATCGGATTGCTTTGCAAGAAGAGTCTAACACCCAGCTTGAACGGAGAGTCCTCGAACGGACAAACGATCTTACCAATGTGAACATAGAGCTCAAAAACGAAGTCTCTGAACGCAAAAGAGCAGAGGAGGAAGTTCGTAGAACTCAGGTGACGTTGGTTCAAACTGCCAAACTAGCAGCTCTTGGCCAAATGTCAGCGGGCTTAAGCCATGAATTAAATCAACCCCTTGCCGCCATTCGCTCCTACGCCGACAACGCGCGGGAATTTCTGGATCGGAAACGTCACGACACTGCAAAACAAAACCTAAAAGGCATATCCGAACTCACGGAACGTATGGCTCGCATTATAAGAAACCTAAGAACCTATGCTCGAGAAGAAGTGATTGAAATAAGATCTACATCGCTAAAATCTGCGATGGATGAAAGCCTTCTTCTAATGGATCAGCGTATCCGAGGCGAAGGTATAGCAATCATAAATACCATATCCGTTGACGATATTGCTGTGATGGGCGGCGATGTTCGCCTGCAACAGGTATTTGTAAACTTAATCTCTAATGCACTTGATGCTTTGGAGGATGCTCCGGTCAAGGAAATACACATATCAGCCGGATTTGAAGATGAAGACGTCATCATCAAAATAAGGGACACTGGGGCCGGAATTGCAGAAGATCAGATTATCAACGTGTTTGATCCCTTTTATTCGTCAAAAGAAGTCGGGCAAGGAATGGGGCTAGGCCTATCGATTACTCATGCCCTTATTGATCAATTTGGTGGTAGCATTGCCGTACACAATGATCCACGCGGCGGGGCCAATTTCACGCTTCGATTGAAACAGGCAAACTTCGCCAAAAAGGCTTTAGGATGATGAACAAAGTTATACTGATTGATGACGAAGAACATTTGCGAACAGCCTGTTCTCAAGCCTTGGAGCTTGCAGATATTGAAGTAGAATGTTTTAACAACTCAAACGGAGCTTTGGATTGTGTCACCCCAGTTTGGCCCGGTGTGATCGTCACCGACATCAGAATGCCGGGTGCAAGTGGCCTAGATGTTCTGAACCAGGCCATGGAATTGGACCCGGAATTACCCGTAATCCTGATCACAGGTCACGGAGATATTCAGATGGCCGTAAAAGCCATCCGAGACGGCGCCTATGATTTCATTGAAAAACCTTTTGCGTCAGAAATTCTTGTAGATACAGTGCGGCGTGCCCTTGAAAAGAGAAGGCTTGCGCTCGAGAACCTTGCGCTACGGACAGCCCTTGAAAAAGGGAAAGGCCTTGAAAACAGACTTGTTGGGCACTCTTCCGAGATAAATCGACTCCGTCAGGAAGTTGAGAATTTCGCCGCTACTGATGCGGATGTTCTGATCCATGGTGAAACAGGGGTTGGCAAAGAACTCGTAGCAAGAAGCCTACATGATTATAGTCCACGAAAAAACGGTCGTTTTGTGGCGATCAATTGCGGAGCCTTACCGGAAAACATGATCGAGAGCGAACTGTTTGGGCATGAAGCCGGCGCTTTTACCGGCGCACTCAAAAAGAGGATCGGCCGAATTGAGTATGCAAATGGCGGGACATTATTTCTTGATGAATTGGAAAGTATGCCCATGGACTTGCAGATTAAATTGCTGCGCGTCCTGCAGGATAGGGTCGTTGTTCCCCTTGGCAGTAACGATGATGTAAAAATTGATGTCAGGATAGTTGCCGCGACCAAAGAAAATCTTCGCGAAAGGGCGAGTGCCGGTTATTTTAGAGAAGACTTGTACTATCGCTTAGAAGTCCTCTCTTTGTTCGTTCCGCCATTGAGACAGCGCGGTGATGACATTCCCCTTTTATTCAAGCATTTCGTTGACCTGGCATGCGTTAGATACAACAAGCCTCCGATTTCACTGACGCCTGCGAAAATATCTGAACTGCGTGCCCATAACTGGCCCGGGAATGTCCGTGAACTACAGAACGCGGCACTTCGTTTTACATTGGTGAACACAGATGTAGTTGCCCCTGTCGATTTCGATGAGACACAAGGGCTCGCAGAACAAATGAATACACATGAACAAAATCTGATTCAAACCGCACTCGCAAAAAACGACAACAGCCTCAAAGCAACCTACGAGGCTTTAAAAATTTCACGAAAAACCCTCTACGACAAAATGCAAAAACACCGAATTGCGTCTGAAACCTCTGAACGCATTGAGTAGCCCTTTACACATGTCTTATGATCTTTGGGTAGAAGTTCACCCATATGGGAAGCAAGGACATTTCTAAGGATCGCTAGACGTACGTTAATAAATTCCGTACAATCAGTATCTTAGCCAAAATCGAACTTGTATTATTTCCCGTAGCGTAAACGTGGCACATGAATTGCGATTACATTTAACGATTAACGGGACATTATATTTCCAGATAATAATACAACACGAAATTTCAGGGAGAAATTCAATGTATAAATTTATAACAGCAGCTGCTGTTGGTGCGCTTCTTGTTACATCTGCAGGTCAGGCATCTGCCAACTGCGATCCGGGTGAAACAAAAATCAAATTCAGCCATGTGACAAATACTGACAAGCATCCAAAAGGTATTGCGGCAACAGTTCTTGCCGAACGCGTTAATGCTGAAATGAACGGCAAAGCTTGCATGGAAGTGTTCCCAAACTCCAGCTTGTATGACGACAACAAAGTTCTTGAAGCCCTATTGAATGGTGACGTGCAACTAGCAGCGCCTTCACTTTCAAAATTCGAAAAATTTACCAAAAAATTCCGTGTTTTCGATCTACCATTTATGTTTAAAGACATCAAAGCCGTTGACACTTTCCAAAACTCTGACGCGGGTCAACAATTGAAAGATGCGATGAAGAGAAAAGGACTGCAAGGTCTGGCTTTCTGGCACAATGGTATGAAACAGATGTCTGCAAACGTACCTTTGATAAACCCAAGTGATGCAAGCGGTCTTAAATTCCGCGTTCAGTCTTCAGACGTTCTTGTTGCTCAGTTCATGCAACTTGGTGCCAATCCGCAGAAAATGTCCTTTAAGGAAGTATACGGCGGACTACAAACTAAAGTTATTGATGGACAGGAAAATACTTGGTCTAACATCTACGGTAAAAAATTCTTTGAAGTTCAGGACGGCGTGACAGAAACCAACCACGGTATCATTGATTACCTGTTGGTTACATCTGATGAATGGTGGGCAGGCCTGCCAAGCGATATTCGCACGCAGCTCGGCACAATTATCAAAGAAGTCACAGTATCTCGCAACAGCGAGTCCTTCAAAGTGAACCAAGCAAACAAAGCTAAAATCATTGAAGCTGGCGGAACTGTTCGCACACTTAATGCTGAACAGCGTCAAGCTTGGGTAGATGCGTTGAAGCCAGTTTGGGCTAAGTTCGAAAAAGACGTTGGGGTTGACACTATTGCTGCTGCACAGGCTGCAAACTAAACCTGATGTTTAAATAGCCCGATAAGGCTAATAATGAAATATTCCGGGGTTACAAATTTGCAAACGTAGCAATACGGACCTCGGGATATTTAACTAGTATATATTTATGGAACCTAGGGAGGCTCCAATGACAATTCAACCACATTCGTCATTTGGAAAATGGGTGGATAGTCTCGAAGAAACATTAATCGCTATATTTTTAGGATTAATGACGCTCGTGACATTTGCCAACGTTATTGCTCGATACGTCTTCAACGATAATCTTTTATGGGCCTTGGAAGCAACGGTATTTCTATTTGCTTGGCTCGTACTGATTGGCGTTTCGTATTGCGCCAAAAAGAGCCTTCATCTAGGTGTCGATGTTATTATAAATATGCTGTCCGGCCCCACGCGCCGTATTATGGCCTTGCTGGCCGTTGCAGCATGCCTCGCCTTTTGCGCCCTTATGCTTAAAGGCAGCTGGGATTATTGGTATCCTTTTGTGACGAAACTTGCTTTCTTGGAAACAGATGACGTTCCCATGCCCGACTTCCTTCAATTTTTGTCACAATGGCTAAATGAAGGGGAACGCTATGAAAAGCTCCCAAGATTCATTCCATACCTGGCACTCCCACTTGGAATGCTGCTTTTAACCTTCCGCTTTCTACAAGCAGCTTGGCAAATTCTAACAGGTAAAATCGACATAATTATTGCCAGTCACGAAGCTGATGACATGGATGAAACCATGGGTTCACATCCACACGGGGAAAATTAATCCATGGAAGTTCTAATTCTCTTTGCCCTCGTCATCGCACTTTTGTTCATTGGCGTTCCAATCGCTATATCGCTTGGTCTGTCCAGTATCATTTTCTTGTTGATATATTCTGACGGGTCGCTCACATCTGTTGCCCAGACCATGTTCTCCGCCTTTCAAGGCCATTACACGCTTCTGGCAATCCCATTCTTCATTCTGGCCTCTACCTTCATGTCAACGGGGGGCGTTGCACGCCGTATTATCCGCTTTGCGATCGCAACAGTTGGCCATATGCCGGGCGGCCTCGCTATCGCATCAGTCTTCGCTTGTATGATGTTTGCGGCTTTGTCAGGTTCCTCCCCTGCAACAGTTGTTGCTGTTGGCTCCATCGTTATCGCTGGTATGCGCCAAGCAGGTTACACCAAGGAATTCGCAGCAGGCGTAATCTGTAACGCGGGAACGCTCGGAATTCTAATTCCTCCGTCCATTGTTATGGTCGTTTACGCCTCTGCTACTGACGTGTCCGTCGGACGAATGTTCTTGGCAGGCGTCATTCCGGGCCTCATTGCCGGATTGATGCTGATGATCGGCATCTATGTCACCGCAAAATGGAAGGGCCTTCCCTCTCAGCCTTGGGCCGGCTGGAGAGAAATATACGAATCTGCACGCGATGCCATCTGGGGATTATTGCTGATTGTAATTATTCTGGGCGGTATTTACGGCGGTATCTTTACACCGACAGAGGCGGCTGCGGTTGCCGCAGTCTATGCGTTTATCATTGCAAATTTCGTGTATCGTGACATGGGACCCTTTAGCAGCGAAGGTGGAAGCACACGTAACTTCGTTCTAAAAACTGTCTCGATTTTCTGGCATCCAGATACAAAGAAGGCGCTTCTGGAAGCCGGCAAGCTCACGATCATGCTAATGTTCATCATTGCCAATGCACTGATCTTGAAGCATGTCTTAACAGAAGAGCGTATTCCTCAGCTTATCACAGAAGCCATGTTAGGTGCAGGCTTCGGACCTATTATGTTCCTTGTGGTTGTCAATATCATACTATTGATTGGCGGCCAATTTATGGAACCATCAGGACTGCTAGTGATTGTTGCCCCGCTGGTATTTCCAATTGCCATGCAGTTGGGGATCGACCCTATTCATCTTGGAATTATTATGGTGGTGAATATGGAAATTGGGATGATAACGCCGCCCGTCGGACTTAATTTGTTTGTGACTGCAGGTGTCGCGAATATGTCAGTTCTACGGGTCGTAAAAGCTGCATTGCCATTTGTGGGGATTATGTTCATCTTCCTCATAATGGTGACATACATACCGCAGATGTCTACTTGGTTACCGACCAAATTAATGGGACCGGAACTCATAATCAAATAGAACGTTTCCTAATTCAAAACCCCTAAGAATTAAAAACTTAGGGGTTTTGTTTTGTCCAAATACATTTTCTCTTACACATTTCTTTTAATTCTTTCTAAGCTGTTGAAAGTAACTTCAACACTTCTTGAGAATATCGGATTGCCAAAAGAAATGACAAACTCTGCTGCCAGCAAATATCGGGCGCCACTTTATGTACTGATATTCGGAGTGTTATTTGGTGCGACCATCTCAATGGCTAAGGTGGCGGCAAATCATGGTATCCAGCCTTTGTCTCTTGTCTTCTGGCAAATGCTTGCGGGTGGATTACTTCTCGCATTAACTGCGGCATTTAAAAAGCAACCTTTAAAATTCAGTCCCCGGTATCTTAGATATTATTTTGTGGCTGGAATTTTGGGTAATGCGCTGCCAACGACACTGGCTTTCACCGCATCGATTAAAATCGGCGCGGCACTTACCGGTCTGGTCTATCCGCTGTCCCCTGTTTTCACATATGCTTTTTCGCTCATCATGCGCCTTGATCGAATACGTAAGTGGAAGATTATCGGAATGCTGTTTGGGTTGTTTGGGGCCTTAATAATTGTGCTACCGCCCATGCTCAACAAAAACCCTGAGGAGATCGCCTTGCTTCCTCCGCTTTGGATATTGTTGGCATTTACTATTCCTGTATTCCTGGGCCTTGGAAATATTTACAGAAGTATTGATTGGCCTGCGGGGTCTGCGTCTCTTCCGCTCGCGGCAGGAATGCTCATCGCGACGAGCATTTTATTACTGCCGGCCCTTCTCCTAACCGACGCTCCAATCATTCCAAGATTTACATCAAATATTCAAACTGCCATTCTGACTGGTAATATTATTATGTCTTATGTTGGCTTTATCTTCTATTTTGAGTTACAGCGTATCGCCGACCCTGTTTATTTCAGTCAAATTTCCTATTTTATTACAATAACCACATTGTTTTTTGGGTATCTAGTCTTTGGCGAAAGTTTTGAGTTGTACATTTTACCAAGTATTGTTTTGATGTTCATGGGGCTTTATCTGGTCAGTCGAGGCCAGTAACAAACCGTTCGACACAAGGGGAAAATCATGAAGAAGCTTGTATATGGCGTAATTGGGTTGATCGTTTTGATCATTGTCGCAGTAATTGCGATCCCCTTTCTGGTCCCTACAGAAAGGTTGAAAGAAGAAATAATGATCGCTGCCAACGATGCAACGGGGCGAACTCTCTCCATTGACGGGGAATTTGGTGTAAGTGTCTTTCCGGTATTGGGCCTGAATGCAACCAAGGTTTCATTTTCCAATACGCCCAATAGCAACGTCCCAAACATGGCGAGCATCGAAAAACTTACCATTGAACTCAACCTTATGCCGCTTTTGTCCGGTCAGGTGTCTGTGGATAAATTCGTTCTCAACAAACCTGTTATTGTTCTGGAAATTGATAAAGCAGGCAAGAAGAACTGGGAATTTGCATCAGTTGAAAAAGAACAAGAGGCGAGCGAAGCCAAGGAAAGTGATGAAGAGAGTGAGATGGATCTTGGCATTCAAGATTTAAATCTAGGTGATGTCCAAATTATTGATGGATCCATCACATATTCAGATGCTCAATCAAATGTCAGCCACGAAATTAAAGAAGCTAATCTTTCTCTCGATTTACGCGGTTTGGACGAAATCTTCCGGACAGAAGGCTCTGCCGTTTGGCGGGGTGAGAAAATTGAGCTAAATACTGAGCTTGGTGCTCTTCGAGCTGTTCTCAAAAACAGGGCAACATCCGTGAAAGCTGCTGTAAAATCAGCAAAAGTAAGCCTCACATTTGACGGCAACCTTCAATCAACTGCACCTCTAATACTTGGTGGGAGCACTGAACTTGATGTCCCATCGCTAAAAGGACTCCTCGCTTGGGCCGCAGAGCCTATTGAAGCAAATGCAGGAACTTTTGAGAAGGTATCGATCAAAGGTGAGGTCGGAGTGAACGGTAGTGTTTACTCGTTCACTAACGCAGACCTTGCATTTGACCAAATTCAAGCCAATGGCGATTTTTCCGTAGATCTTGGCGGAAAAGTCCCATCATTGAAAGGACGCTTGGATCTTCCTGTTCTTGACGTAAATCCATACCTCACAGAGGGTGGTGGAAATGCGACAGAAGAAAAAACTGCCGCACCTGCAAGCAGTGAAAATTGGGACAGTGCCCCAATTGATTTCAGCGGCTTAAAAGCTGCTAACGCAGAATTCAAACTAACACTTGGCAAATTTCTAATTCAGAAAATGACCATCGGCAAAACATCTTTAAATGCTGTCTTAAACAATGGTGTTTTTGATCTGAACTTGGATGAACTGGCACTCTATGACGGCCGCGGACAAGGCAACGTGACTGTGGATGCAAGTGAATCTCAAGCCAAAATATCCCAGAAATTTACGCTTGAAGGACTTCAATTAAAACCATTCCTTACTGATGCGGCTGACTTTGAGCGTCTTGAAGGAACGGGAATGTTTCAACTCGCCATTACGACTGTTGGCACATCACAAAAAACGATGGTTGATAATCTAAACGGCGGGGGCAAGATCCTGTTCAGCGATGGTGCCATCACAGGTGTCAATCTGGCGGCTATGGCCCGCAATGTAACAAGTGCATTTACAGGCGGAGGGGACGTTCAGAAAACCGATTTCGCAGAACTTTCTGGAACCTACGATATCGTAAACGGGCTCCTGACTAATAACGATCTAAAATTGCTGAACCCGTTCATTCAGGTTACAGGCAAAGGTACTGTCAGTATGCCTCCTAAAACACTGAATTATCGACTTGTGCCAAAGGTAACTGCATCCAGTGAAGGGCAAGGCAGCGGTGGGACCACAGGCATCAGTATTCCGATTATAATATCGGGCAATTGGGCCAATCCTCAATATGCTCCCGACCTTGCTGGCGCCATTAGCAATATGGCAGATCCGAAAGCGCTAAAGGATACTTTGGAGAAAGTTGGAAAAGGGCAGCTTGATGGTATTCTCAAAGGCGGCGCAACCACCGACGGCGAATCCAAAAGTGGCCTAGGCAGTATAACCGACGGTATTAAAGGCGGTCTAGGTGGCCTATTCGGCACAAAGAAAAACTGATATACTGAATGGAGAGAGCTTGAAAGTTCTCTCCATTTTCTCTTTGTCTTTTATGACTAGAGTGTCCTTAAGAAAGCCACGAGATCTTTCTTTTCTTGCGGAGTCAAATTTAGCGTTCTTAGAATTTTTTCACCTCGGATGTGAAGCCGTTCCTCATCAAGATTTGAATAAAACTCAACAACGCCCGCAAGCGTTTCAATACTTCCATTATGCATATATGGTGCTGTCTTTACGGCGTTTCGAAGGGATGGAATTTTAAACTCCCCCCAGTTTCGATGTTGCAACGTGACATGTTCAGTCCGAACTCTCGACGTCCCTTGCTGATCGTCATTATATTCACCCAATAGATTGAACGGGCTCGATTGTAAGGCTTTAATCCCCTGATACCTCCCCTTATCAATCCGCCCTTTTGTGATAAACTGCGTAACCCCGATATCGCCAAACTCACCGTTCGTAAAGGTTGGTCCGAAATGGCAAAGGTTGCATCGCCCCTTTCCAATGAAGATTTTCAATCCCCGCTTTGCGGTTGCGAGATAGCTTTCTATCCCAATGTTGTCACTAGCCGACAGGGCTACATTGAAACGGTCAAACTCAGACAAACCGGAGATCAACGTTTCCTCGTAAGCCGCAAGCAACTTCCCAACTATCACAAAAAGCGCCTCATCAGATTGATCAACGACTGAAATCTCGAAAAGCTCTTGTACTTTTTGGGTCAATGCTATGTCTTCACTAAATAGTTCTCTCAATTTTTTACCAGTAAATTTCATTTCCTCTTTGGAAAGCAGTGGGCGAATGGATTGCGCCCAGAGGCTGTCAGCGGCACCGCCCCATCCAAACCAACTGCTCCACCTAAGATTAAGCAATCCAGGCGTATTCCGCGTTGCACGGCCATGAGCGGAGTTGAGCGCGGTTCCATCAGTAAAGAATTGATCAGGTGCATGACAATCAGAACAGGCTAAATCTCGCCCCAAAGACAATCGCCTTTCAGAAAACAGTGTCAGCAATAAGTGGTGGCGGCCATGGACCAAACGACTGGATGATAGTTTTCTCTGCTTCAGAAAAAAACTCGCTTGCTAAAGAAATTCCGACAGATCCAAATACAACAAGCCATATTGCAAAAAGCCTTAGCGCAAGCGTGTTCATAACTTATGATTTATGAGAATTTTTTCTGCGGCAGAACCGTCTGTTAAATCAAATGCGTACTGCCAACGTCCCGGCATATGAAATAGAAAACCCTCCATGTTGAATTTTCCACCAGACAGTTTGGCGACCGAGGGTTTGTAGTTCATTCCATGGCCATGGGCAGGCATTGACGCTGTGACCTTCACACTCCCATCAAAAGCTTCGCCATTATTTTTACAGACAGTCAAAAGTATCGAAAATGGCATTCCCACCATAATCTTTTCCGGCGTAGTCAAAAACGATACAGTGTAATTCTCGCCAATTCCGTGAGCTGATTTCTCTGTCTTAGTCAGGTCACACGCTAACGATATTCCACTCCAGAAAAAAGACAAGCAAACTCCCAAACAAAAACTCGATAACTTCATTTCTTAAGCGCCCAATCTGCTAATTTTTGTGCATTTTTGTATGCTATTTTATCTGCGACTTCACTGGGTAAATCACGCAACCAGTTTCTTGTCCAATTAGCATGATCAATAACGTAGTACCAGCGTTCAGGGGTATAAGTATCCGTACCGATCATTATTCGGTTGGGAAATGCGAGGAATAATTTACGCCATGCTTCATCGACTTTACCACTATCAGCATGTTCATTTCTAAACGCGAGATCAGCCCTCAGATTGGGATATTTGGCGAGCATTTCCGAAATTTTGCCCGGCCCCTCAAAACCTGAATGAGCCCAAAGCACCATTGCTTCCGGATTTTGTCTAAAGATATTCTCGACGGCTTCCGCATCTGAGTGTGCATGAAGGAAAATGCCATATTCCTTTGCTAGCGCCACCACTCGTTTCATAACAGGTACATTGGCGTCTTCTCCAAAAATATGGAATTCACCAATGCCAGCAAATGTGTATTTCGAGAGACGGCCTTCGATCATCTCAATGACACTCTCATCCAAGAACCAAGTACTAAGCTCACCTCTTTTACGGTATGGCCGTAAAACGGGGACAATTAGATCGGGTGCCTCGTTGTAAAGAAGCTGTGTTCCTTTATCGCTAGAGCTTGAAACAAAGGCATTTTTTAAGCCTGCGTCTCTCAGAACTTTTATGGCTACTTTCGGTGGCAACATATCCCATGCGTCATGACTATAATGAATATGTGCATCAATCAGCAGTCGTCGTTCTTCGGCATATACGCTGCTTGAAAAGAACAATATCGAAATAAATAATCCTAGTAATTTCCTAATATTAGTCAGTTTCAACATTAGAATGTCACCTATATTCATAAAAAATATACGTTTAACTCAGTATTATTATTTCGCGTTTCTACTGAAACAACAAGGAAAAGAAACACCTTGAGGTGAGAAAGACATGAAGTACTGTGTATCCCTATTATTGGTTATATTATTTCTATCCCCTAACCTATCAATTGCAAAAGACACCATTTCCATATGCCATGGAAACGGCGGCTATCCCCCCTATCATTACTGGGAGGACGAGGCCAAAACCGGCGAGATGAAGGGAATTTCCATTGAGATCGTAAAGGAAATTTTTAAGTCAATGTCACAACCTGTACATATCTCTGCTCTACCGTGGAAACGCTGCTACGGGTGGGTAAAAAAGGGGCAGAATTTTCAAATCATCGCTGACGGCTCGTACAAAAAAGTAGAGAAAAATTCTTCCTCTACAGCGAAAGAATGCACGTCCTACACCCTTCATTGATAGTGAAAGCTGGTTCAAAATGGGCGAGTTCTGACAAGCTCAACTCTGATGATTTCGAACAATCAAATCATACTGTTTGTTCAAACAGGGGAACAAATCTAAGTGCATATAATTTTGAAGATGAGGATATCTCTCTTAGAACCAACAGTGTGGAGCATGGCCTGAAGCTGGTACTGGAAGGACGCTGTGACGCATTTCTAACACTTGAGGAAGTCGCGGCTAATACAATATTCAGATCTGATGACCAAAATCAGAAATCTAATCTTGTGATAGTACCGGCAGATACTGGTACGACTTTTGATCTTCATCTAATGATTTCAAAAGCCGCACCAAACCCAGAAAAACTGCTAAGTTCGATCAATAGAGAATTAATGAAATTAGAAAAAAGTGGTAGGATAACTGAGCTTTGGGCAAAGTATCGCTAAGCTAATTTCTAAATTTTTCAAACTCAAGATCTAAATAGGACTTAACTTTTCTTAGATTTACGTTCTTCAATAGGGCCTTCCGCTTTCTTCCACGCGCCAAATCCGCCTTCAATATGGCATACATTTTCCAGTCCCATTGATTGAACAGTGTCAGTGGCAAGTGCAGATCGCCATCCAGCGGCACAGAAGAACACAAATTTTTTGTCACTTGCGAATTCTTCCCTGTGATACGGACTTTCTGGATCCACCCAAAACTCCAACATCCCACGCGGTGCATGTATGGCGCCAGGAACAACCCCTTCACGCTCCAACTCCCGCACATCGCGAATATCAACAAAACAGGTATTTTCCTGACCATGGGCTGCCAAAGCATCTTCGATGGAGAGAGTCTCAATTCGGCCGTTGGCTTCCTTGACCATTTGTTTTACAGTTTTTTTCATTTCATCTCCGAGAATGTAGTTGTAGTCTGTCGATATCGCTTGCGCGACATCACATAAATTATGCTACAATTTCCGCTCAGATGGCGCTAGTTGGAAAACAAGTAATAAAAATAACGAGGAAAGCATGGATCTTTCATTTACAGCTGAAGACAACACATTCCGCAAGGAAGTGATCGAATTTATCAATCAGAATTTGGATGCTGATTTAAAGCAAAAAATGGCTGAAAATCGAAATAGTTATCTTCCAAAAGAAGATCATGTTCGCTGGCAGAAGTCGTTAAATGAAAAGGGTTGGCTTGTCCCTGATTGGCCAGTTGAGCATGGTGGGCCGGGCTGGACGACAACTCAAAAATACATTTTTGAAACTGAGATGGCCAATCATAATGCGCCAGGTGTAATTCCGTTCGGATCGAAAATGTGTGCCCCTGTAATCATGAAATTCGGCAACGACGAACAGAAGAAGAAATTCCTTCCGCGGATGCTGTCCAACGAAGATTGGTGGTGTCAGGGATATTCTGAACCAGGTTCAGGATCAGACCTTGCCTCCTTACAAATGAAAGCGGAAGACAAAGGGGATCATTTTGTCTGTAACGGATCCAAAATCTGGACCACGTTAGCGCAGTATGCAGATTGGATTTTCTGCCTCGTACGAACTTCAAATGAAGGCGTTCGCCAGCAAGGAATTTCGTTCCTTCTAATCGATATGAAAACACCCGGTATTACTGTCGATCCCATTCAGACTTTAGATCTCCCTGTAAAAGGTGCTCAAGAGGTCAATCAAGTATTTTTTGACGATGTTATTGTTCCAAAAGAAAACCTCGTTGGTGAAATGAATAAGGGTTGGACCTACGCCAAATATCTATTGGAATTTGAACGCGGGAATGCGTATGCAGGTCGCTTGAAACGTGGCGCCGAAAAAATTCGCAATATAGCAACAAAAGAACTTGATGGCGGGGAACCGGTTATCAATGACCCATCCTTTAGATCAAAACTAGCAAAGCTAGAAGTGAGCATTCAGGCTTTGGAAATGACTGAACTTCGGATCCTAAGTAAATTGAGTTCAGGACAAAATATGGGACCAGAGTCGTCTCTTATGAAATGTCGCGGCACAGATCTTTATCAGGAAGTTGTGGAAATGGCGCTTGAGGCGGTTGGCACATATTCTATGCCGTTCATCCCGCTTCGTGCCGGACAGAATGAAGATGTACTTGGTTCTGACTATTCCAGCGGTGTTGCCCCCAGGTATTTCAACGCAAGAAAAGTTTCCATTTATGGCGGTTCTAACGAAATCCAGCGCAACATTATGGCCAAACTGATTTTGGGTCTTTAATATTTACAGGCGAATACGCAAGTATTCGCCTAGTTTTACGAGGTACTATGTCAAGAAGTGGGTCCATTACCCGATTTTCTATGTGGTCAGGACCACGAAATATCTCGACAGCGATGATGCGATCTTTCGGCAATCGTCCTGACTGCACTGCTGTTGATGAACCTTTCTATGCGTTCTATTTAAAAGAAACAGGCTTAGAGCACCCAATGCGGGATGAAGTTCTAGCTAGCCAGCCTCAGAACTGGCAGGACGTCCTTTCTCAAATGGAAGACACGCTTCCTGAGAAAACCAAAATTCTATATTTGAAACACATGACCCAGCATATGCTCCCGCAGATAGACCTGTCGCATATGACCGAGCACACTCATTGCTTTTTGATCCGCGATCCCCGTCTGGTAATAGCGTCCTTTTCCCAAAAATGGGATCAGGTGGATGCCAGTTCTACAGGTTTTCAGCAACAAATGGAATTGTTCGAATACTTCTGTCAACACTCAGAAAAATCACCTGTAATTGTTGAAGGCGAAGATATTCAAAACTCACCAGACGACATGCTAAAGAAGCTATGTGCTACTTGTGATATTCCTTTTTCAGATAAGATGCTTGGCTGGTCCGCAGGCAAAAAGCCGGAGGATGGCATCTGGGGCGCCCATTGGTATAATGCCGTTGAGAGTTCAACAGGATTTGCCCCCTACTCCCCAAAGGAAGTGGAATTAACGAGTGAACAAGAAACACTCGCACGGCAGTTGGAACCCATTTATTTAGAACTGAAAAGTGGAAAGCTGACGCTCTAAACCAGTAGTTCCATATCTGCTGTTACGATAAACGTATAAAGGAAGCTGCTTATGCTCACCCGTGAAGATTTTACGCCCGAGAGAATTGATAATTTGATAGCGGAAGCACGGAAGCATGGGCCTTATGAAGCGCTTACACACGAAGAACGAGAAAACAATCGTCAGCAATTCCTAAATTCAAGCGAGATACCCTCAGAGGGACTTTGGGTGTTTGGCTACGGTTCTTTGTTATGGAACCCTGCGTTTAACTTTGTCAGTTCGGAACCCGCAAAACTGTATGGATATCGCAGACACTTCTGTCTTCATATGAATATTGGACGCGGCAGTCCTGAGAAGCCGGGGATTATGCTCGCACTTGATACGGGCGGCTCCTGTGAAGGACAAGCTTTCTTGATCGACCCTAAAGAAATTGAGAGTGAAACTCAGATCCTATGGATGCGCGAAATGCTCTCGGGTGCGTACCTCCCTCATTGGGGGAAAATAAAGCTCCAAGGTAAGACCGTTTCCGGATTAACGTTCGTCGTTAACCGAAAACACTCGCGATACCTACCGCATCTAACAGTAGATGAAACGCTCATACGGTTGGCTCAAGGAGAAGGATATCTTGGCACAAGTCGAGAATATCTGGAAAACACGATTGAGCATCTAGATGAGATAAATGTGAGAGACGGATATTTACACGAATTGAGAGATCAATTGCTGGCTGAATATCCGAAGGGAGAAAGATAATGACCCGGCACTAAGGGGGGGGGTGCCGGGATCATAATATCATCTGGAAATATGGAACATTCCAGTGGGGTATTAGGATACATACTACTACTAATTATTCAACTACTGGGTACTTGATACTACTGGGTACTTGATACTACTCGGTACTATTTACGCTACTACTGGGTACTTGATACTACTCGGTACTATTTACGCTACTACTGGGTACTTGATACTACTCGGTACTATTTACGCTACTTGATACTAAGGTCGGATATCGAGGGGGAGATATCCAGAAGACCAGTTGTGCAACTGATCAATGAAGATGAGTATCCAGTCTAAATGCGACTAATTCAAGTTATATCGAAAATCACTAGAACTCTGAAAACAAAGTGGAATTTCCGACGATAGATATATTGCACTATCTCTAATTCAACACTTAATTCAATAAAAATATTATAAATGAAATATTTATATAGCCAACGCCACTCTCCATGTAACTTAAAAGTCACATCCGCACGAATCACTTAAGATTTCTGGCATGTCCCCCTCAATTTATTGCCTTTCACAAAAAAAGCGCCTGATTAGATACTGCTTTCTAGATACGTTGTGTCGGATTTTAGGAAGCACGTCCAATTAGCGTGCTGGCTTAAGCTCTTGGCCCTGTGCATCGTATAGATCTAACGTTGGATTCAAGAAATACGTTCATGCACCTTTAAACAAACCATCAAGAGGTATTGATTTCCGGCTATTTGGGAAGATTTGATCTTCCACAACTGCTTGGCCAATATTGTACCCATTCGACAAAATGGATTTAAAGATGCTTTCGCAATCTGTCGTGGGGAAAACATCGCGCCCTTCGTATAATGAGCGGGGTGATAGTCCAGGCCAATCCCCGACGACTTGGCCACCTTTGATTGCACCGCCTGCCAGAATCGCCAAACCACCAACACCGTGATCGGTTCCTCCATTACCATTTTCCGCTGCGGTTCTCCCGAACTCAGACACGACCAAAACTTGAGTGTTTACCCAGTTATCCTGCAATCCATGTTTAAGAGTTAGTATTGCCGACCCTAATTGTTTAAACAGTCGATTTAATCTTCCTGCTTGTCCGAAATGCGTGTCCCACCCAGTCGTTTCCATAACAGCGATCCGCGGTCCATCGTCTCTGTTTAACAACTCCGCTGTCGCTTTAGCAAACAGGTTTGTGTTTTCTTTGTTTCTTTTTCTTTTTCCTTTTCCAGCATCCTCATCCATTCCAGGAATTTTTGGTGCATTGCGAGCTTCGGAAAAAGCAGAAGAAAATAATTTATCTTCTTCATATGCATACGTCAGGCGCATCAAAAAATCTTCGTCGACTTCTCCAAAAGGGCTTTTCCCCCATGATTGCACACCAGCTCCACCTTGTAGGATCAGTGGAACGTTTGAGCCGAGAGCCAATCCCAACCTTTGATCTCCGTCGTTTAAATGTGTAAGTGCACGATTAAGCCAACCATCATTGGCTCCAAACGGTTTTCCCGTGCCATTTTCAAGTATGTTTTGGCCGTCAAAATGAGAACGTTTGCGATATCGGGTAGACGCTGCAGGAATAAACAAAAGCTCTTTGCTTTTATATAGAGGGAGAAGTTTCTCAAAAGCTGGATGTAATCCGAAGCTGCCATCAAGGTTGAGGACACCCCCTTCAAAGCCAGGGGCCTTTACCGCCAACCTAGGGCGAAGTTTCTTGTAATATGGGTCAGCGTAAGGCGGCAATGCATGCAATCCATCCATACCGCCCCTGAGGATAATCATTACAAACCGATTTTCGCCGGGTGCCGTTGCATACGCAATTCGCGGACCCGTCATCGCTGTCGCTAACCCTGCCATTGCAGATCCATATAAAAAATGACGTCGATTAATCATTTTTATCTCCTCTGAAATTCAGCACTTGCAAACAACAAGGCAATCCCAACATCTGTTGTTGGCGCCCCGCTTATCATATCGCGTAGTTGCCCCGAAGCGACGGGGGCGACTGTCTGCGCGAGTAATCTGGTGGGATCCATGGTGGCGGGAAGCCGTGTTGAAATAGTTCGCACCCACTCTACCCTTCGCATCAACGCTTCGGGAGACAACCAATGAGAGGCGACGTCTGGCCACCCTGCCGGTGAAGGTGCATTAAAGGGACTGTGCCCCATACTGGTTAAGCCCTTTGCCAGTAAATTTGGCGGAACGCGTGTTCCGTCCACTGCACGTAAGACAGATACCGCCATCTCGTATGGTGTCTTAACTTTTGGTAGCGGCTCTTGCCAGACTTCTTCAAGTGAGATCAGGGCCTGACTAACTTCTTTCAAATCACCACCACTATTGAAAAATACTCTTTCAATTTTACGAATTGCAGAAGGCGGAGGATCATCATTTACAAAATGCCGAACGAGCTTAGTTGCAATAAAGTTAGCAGTAGAACGATGAAGGGCGAGGTCAGTCAAAATTCGTTTTGCTTCATTCACACCGCCTTCATGATAGGTTTTTCCCAGAATGCTCTTCACGCCAGGCTCATGAATTGCCGAATTAAATTCAAACCCGCCATGCACGGCTCTCCGCTTCTTATTCTTCCGATTACGATATCCGCCAAAACTCCAACCTGTTAAAGCCTTAGCAAATTCCATTACATCTTTTTGTGTGTACCCACCGTTGACACCAAGTGTGTGTAATTCCAATATCTCACGCGCCAGATTCTCATTCATGGACTTATTGCGTCGCTTGCCCAATCTCGAATTTTTGCCCACAGACACCACATTATCGAGATAAGATAACATCGCGACATGCCCCGTAACCGCCTGCAACATGTCGTCAAATTTTCCAAATACGTGCGGGCGGATTGCTTCACGTTCGAATGCTGGAAGGATCGGGCCGGTTACCGCTTTCGTTCTGGAAACAGTGAAATGGTTTGACCAAAAGGCAACCATTCTTTCCGCAAATGGAGTGGTGCTTTGAACTGCATGCTGCATTCGGGCTGCAACTTCAATTCTGAATTTTTTATTATATTTTTTTTTGACTTCTTTTATGAGCCCTTTGTCGCTGGTCATACGCGCTTCGAAGATATCTTTAACGATATCAGAAGAACTACCAAATGCATTAAGCCTAGAAGCAATTGCAGCATCAGCTCGTATTTGAGAACGAAGCCATTGTGCTGGATCTTCTGTCACAATTTCCAGATCCCCAGGCCCCGCGCCAAGGCCAAACCTGTTCAAGGCAATAAATGCTTCTACATCCGACATAAACACCTCCAAATAAGGATACTGTTTAGTTTAACGCATGAAATGATCTGATCCGTCTAAAAAGTATAAAAAAAGTCCGCTGCGAATAGAAACTTCACAGCGAACTGTTTCATTTGAATATTTTGAGCGCATTGTTAGCTCTTTAGAAGGTAATCGAATGCTGACAGAGCCGCTTTGGATCCCTCTCCCATGGCAATAACGATTTGCTTATAAGGAACTGTTGTGACATCGCCGCAGGCGTAGATCCCCGGAATATTTGTCTCGCACCGTTCGTTCACAACAACTTCACCATGAGATGTCAAATCCACCACATTTTTTAGAAACTCGCTATTGGGCAATAATCCGATTTGAACAAAAATACCGGCCAGATCTTGTGTTCGCAATTCCTCAGTTTCACTGTCCAGATATTCTAATGCAGTTACTTTTCCGTCCTTGGCTAAAACCTGCTTACTAGCAACATTCTTCAGAATTTTAATGTTATCTCGCTTACTTGCTTGCTCCACCAACACTTGATCGGCTTTAAGCTCCGGCAGAAATTCAAACACGGTAACCGATTTCACAATGCCAGCGAGATCCAGCGCGGCCTCAATACCAGAATTCCCGCCGCCAACAACTGCTATATCCTTGCCTTTAAAGAAAGGACCATCACAATGCGGGCAATAAGCAACACCGTTTCCGATGTTTTCTTTCTCACCTGGAATACCAAGCTCTCTCCACTTAGCGCCTGACGCGACAATGATTGTCTTTGTTCGAATTTGCTCACCTGAAGACAATGTAATGGTTTTCACATCTCCATTCTCAATTCGGTCAACACGCAAGTGTTCTTTTAAAGTAATCTCATAATCGTTCATATGACTGATTAGGTTGCCGACAAGTTCAGGCCCCGTCGTCTTGGAAACTGAAATCAAATTCTCAATTCCCATAGTATCTTTTACCTGACCGCCAATACGATCAGTCACAATCGTCACATTCAGGCCTTTACGGGCAGAATAAATCGCGGCAGAAATACCCGCGGGGCCACCGCCAATAATTGTTACATCCTGCAACGGCAATTGAGTGCCTTTATCAGCATCCGTCACATTCGGATACTCAGCCATCAATTTTTCCAGGAGCTGAGCGATATCAATTTTGCCGTTGGCAAAAACTTTTCCGTTCAAGAATACAGTTGGGACACCTTGAATGTTTCGCTCTGCGATAATCTCCGGATACAAACCGCCATCTAATGTTTCTGTTGTGATCTTTGGATTAAGAATTGCAAACTGATTGAGTGCTTGAACCACATCAGGGCAGTTATGGCAGCTTAAACTTACAAATATCTCAAACTTCAAGTCTTCTTGGACATTACTGATAATGCTCTTGATACTGTCATCAAGTTTAAGTTCTGTGCCAGATGAATGAAGAACCGCCAAGACCATAGAATTGAATTCATGACCACCAGGAATGCCGGAGAAAACGATCCCATTAGGAACCCCGTCCACTTCAATCATGAAGCTCAATGGGCTTCTAAGGGCGCCACCCGTATCTCGCTCCTCAAACATGAGGTTGTCGGACACAGTCGCGAAGTCAGCTAAAAACTTAGCAAGTTCAGCGCGTTTTTTATGGATACCGGTTTGCAGAACCAAAGTCACTTTGTTTGACATGTTGGCGGTATAGCCCTTCAGGGCTTCGAGGATTTCAGGATTTAACATGTTTCTGCCTTACTCTTTACGAGCAGCAGGCAGAAATACTGCCTGCTGCAACATTACTTTTACTTAAAACTAGATTTTGCCAACAAGATCAAGGCTAGGTGTCAATGTTGCTTCACCTTCTTCCCATGCTGCAGGACAAACTTCGCCGTCATGTGTCGCTACATACTGTGCAGCTTTCACTTTACGAACCATGTCTTTTGCAGAACGGCCAATACCAAGATCGTGAACTTCAGCAACTTTGACAATGCCTTCTGGGTTCGCAAGGAATGTACCGCGAAGCGCTTGACCGGCGTCTTCAATCAACACATCAAAGCCGCGAGAGATTGCGTGTGTCGCATCACCGAGCATTGGATATGTGATTTTTCCGATTGCTTCGCTTGAACCGTGCCATGCTGCATGTGAGAAGTGTGTGTCTGTTGACACTGCATATACTTCTACACCAAGACCCTGAAGCTCTTCGTAGTGGTTGGCCATATCTTCAAGTTCTGTTGGGCAAACAAATGTAAAATCTGCTGGGTAGAACATGAAAATCGACCATTTACCCTTTGCATCTTCAGATGAGATCGTTTTGAACTCGCCGTTATGGAATGCTTCAGTTGTAAATTCAGGGATTTCTTGGTTGATTATAGACATTTAATTAGTTTCCTAAGCTGTACAATTATTCAAATTTTCAACGTCTCTCGTAACGTTGATTGGAATTTAGGGACTTGCATCGTTAATGTAAAATGAATAAAAATGAATTTTACGATCGATTTTATAGAACTATAAAATGCTTACTTTTAAACAGCTGACATATGCTCTGGAAGTTGAAAAAACCCGCCATTTCAAACGGGCCGCGGCACAATGCGGTGTCTCCCAATCCGCATTGAGTACCGCAATTTCAGAACTTGAAAAGCAGCTTGGCGTCCAAATTTTTGAAAGAGATAACAAAAAAGTCCTCATCACACCAATCGGTGAACAGATCCTTGCTAAAGCTAGAAATATCAAACTGGAAATAGATGATTTACATCTTCTTTCAAAGGATCAAGCGTTGCCCCTGCACCACCCTATGACGATTGGTCTCATACCCACAATCGGCCCCTACTTGCTTCCAAAAGTTTTACCTAAAGTAAGGTCGCAATATCCTGATTTCCAATTATCAATTGTGGAAGAGCAATCGCATGTTCTGGTCGAAATGGTTCGAAGCGGGGAAATTGACACTGCAATACTCGCCCTTCCTTATGCTCACTCAGGCTTACATGCCTTCAGCTTTTGGGAAGAGGATTTCTACGTGATTGCCCATAATGCGGATGTTCCAGACGGCCAAGAGGGGATCACAAGTAAGGAGCTGGATACAAAACGTCTGTTACTTTTAAAAGATGGGCATTGTTTAAAAGATCATGCATTGTCTGCCTGCCGATTACCTTCGACCAATATGGATCATTCGTTAGCCGGAACAAGCCTTCATACTCTGGTTCAAATGGTAGCCGGGCATATGGGAACTACTTTAGTTCCACAAATGGCGCTTGATCAAATGCTACATGAAAGCTCCGAGCTTCGAGCTCTTAAACTGGAAGAACCCGGCCCTCACAGAACACTCGCCTTCATCACGCGACCAAATTATGTGGGGCTTGGTAATATTGAACTCTTAATGAAATTGTTTAGTACGCAGTTAGAGAAATTTTGCGACAAGGCGTAATTATTCTTTCACGCCTTGTCTGTTTAATTTTTCACTAAGCCGCTGAAACGTCCTTAAGGAATTCTTCAATTTCTGTTCTCAGGTCCGCCGACAACGTATCAAGCTCAGAGGATGCGGAGAGCACTTCAGAGGCAGCGGCTCCTGTTTCATTTGATTTCTCCGATACCATTTCGATTTTTGAAGAAACTTCATTTGTGCCACTTGAAGCTTCCTGAACATTTCTCGAAATTTCATTAGTCGCTGCGCTCTGCTCTTCAACAGCAGAAGAAATACCAACCGTTGCTTCACGAATTGTTTTGATCACATTTCCGATATTTCCAATCGCTGTAACCGCAGCATCTGAAGCACTTTGCATGTCGTTAATTTGGGCTCCAATCTCCTCCGTTGCTTTTGCTGTTTGGTTAGCAAGGCTCTTAACTTCTGATGCGACGACCGCAAAACCTTTACCGGCATCGCCAGCACGCGCGGCTTCAATAGTCGCGTTCAACGCCAAAAGATTTGTCTGTTCAGCAATATCACTAATCATATCTACGACTTCACTAATTTTCTTGGCTGTATCTGCCAGATTGGCAACCGAATCGGAACTGTTTTGGGCTTCAATAACTGCATCTTCAGAAACACTACTGGCTTGTTGAACTTGACGGCTTATTTCTTGAATTGAAGAGGTCAATTCTTCAGCTGCCGCCGCAACAGTTTGCACGTTGGTAGATGCTTCTTGCGACGCTGAAGCAACCGTAGCAGATAATTCTCTGGATCCATCTGCTGTCGCAACCATAGAATTTGCAGTATTTTGCAGCTCGGATGCTGCACCGGAAAGTGTTTTGAGTAAATTTGAAATTGTATTTTCAAATTTCCCGATCATATCTGATATTCGTTTCGCCCGTTTTTCACGTGCTTCCACTTCAGCATGCTCTTTAATTCTTTCCTGCTCTTCACGTTCTCGTCTGGCAACCCTTTCTTGTTCTATACGTTCGGTTTGCTCTTTTTCTGATCTTTTAGCTTCTTCACGTAGCGCCCTACGTTCGAGCATACCATCTTTAAAGAATTGCACAGCTTTCGCCATTTCGCCTATTTCGTCTTCTCTATCGGCTTCCGGTATTTCGTAATCCATGTTTTCATTTGATAATTCATTCATGGCTTCGTTCATTCCGCCAAGACTATGAATTACGCGCTTCACAACTAGCCAGAATGTAATCGCAACAGAGACCGCCACACTCAAGAAAGCAATTGTTGCTAGAGTTCCATAAAATTCCGATAACCCTTCAGCCGAACCAATGGCGGCATTTGTTCTTTGTTCCAAAGATTCAAAGAATTTATCGACTGGAGCCATAATATCGGCTTTATATTTGTGATATTCAACAGAATGAAGAAGCTCTCTTGCAATCTTGAAGTCAGGATCTTTCTTAACAGTATAATTTCCGTTCCCATCATCGAACAAACCTTTAACCGCGTTCATGGCCTTTACTTCCAAACCAACTAAACCGTCTGAATTGGCCTGCGCCTGAGATAGAAAGCCAAACTCTTTTTTTGTGAAGCCTGCGTTTACCATTAACTCATTAAGAGAAATTGTCTCCCCATCTGCTTGAGGCTTAGGTAGATCTGCTGCAATAAAATCCCAATAAATTCGATGATAATTATTTGGGCGCGCTTTTTTGCCGTTACGAATATCCAGAATATCAAAATACTGAACTTCATACTTCGAATCCCCGGAGACAACATAGGTTCTGGCAAGGCGTGTCAAATCATCAGAACTTTGACGCAACTCATCAGCTAACAAATAAGATCTGTACTTATTTTCGTGACTGTTTGTAACGTCTGTTTGTGATGAATTGTAGAGATAAAAGGCCCCAGTCAATAAAATAAGGGCTACTGCATTTAGTAAACCCAAGCTGGCAACCATTCTTGAGAGCGACATTTTCATGACAGGTTACTCCAAATAAGGAACTCTAGCTCAACTTGGAATTCTGCCATGCCTTTAGAATAAATACTTGGTACTAAATAAGTACTATTCGCCAAATTCCAGCATAAAACAGCAGGTCGAGCGTTAATCAACTATATAATTCAAACACAAAATTAGTAAAATTTAATTAAATTTTCTAGCGAAACCAAACAGGATCGGTTTCTGACTATCGCAAGTTAAAATAGTTCATAGAATAGCCGTTTTTTTGTCCTTTCAAGTTAATGAACTCCTCCGGCAATAAAGGTGTACTTCTTCACTGGATTTAGGATCTCCGGCAACCGAACGATATTTTTAGATTTTAAGTCGCAAAGATGGCCATAAAAATGTTGAATATCTGGCGAGACAATTTTACGATCGGCGTCAGTTTCTGGGAATTTCCATTTAAGAATTCAAAATTACGATTGTCTTCAAGTAGAAAGTAATAAAAAAATGTCTGACAAGGTTTGGTACCAACATTACGGAAGCGATATTCCAACGACAGTTGATTTAAATGCTTATCCAAGTGTCATAGCTATGTTCGATGAGGCAATTGGCAAATTTGGTGACAATACTGCCTTTCAGAATTTTGGTGCCAAGATGACGTTTGGCGAGCTGGACAAACAGTCTCGTAAAATTGCAGCCTACTTGCAGCAAAGCCTTGGCCATAAAAAAGGTGACCGCGTTGCAGTGATGATGCCAAACATTATGGGTTTTCCTGCGGCAATGTTGGGGGTTCTTCGTGCGGGCCTCGTTCAGGTGAACGTAAATCCGCTGTACACTCCAAGGGAACTTGATCACCAGCTAAATGACGCAGACGTTGAAACAATAATAATTTTCACTGGTTCCACACCTGTATTGGCGGAAATCATTGAAAACACGCCTATTAAAAATGTTATCACCGTTGCCCTTGGCGATTTGGGTAATGCTGCTTTGCCAAGCCCGCCAGCAGACGAACGCATTTCAAACGCCACATCTCTAACGGATGTCCTAAATGCCGGAGAAAAACTTGTATTTGAACCAGTTGAAATCACTCACGACGATCTGATATTCTTGCAATATACGGGCGGGACAACAGGTCTCTCAAAAGGCGCTATGCTGACCCACGGAAATCTCATCAGCAATGTTCTACAGTATCGTGCGTTTGTGGGCGATCTGGTACAAGAAGGTGACGAGCTAATCATCACCGCATTGCCGCTTTATCATATTTTTGCACTCATGGTGAATTTCGTCAGCTATTTCCTAGCAGGCGCTGAAAATGTCCTTATTACGAACCCAAGGGATATGCCAGCGTTTGTAGCTGAGCTACAAAAGCATAAATTCACGATGATTACCGGCGTAAACACCTTGTTCGCTGGCATGCTAATGACCCCAGGATTTGAAAAATGCGACTTTTCTAACCTGCGGAATTGTGCAGGCGGCGGCACAGCAGTACAAAAAGCAGTTTCAGATCGATGGAAGGCCCTTACAGGAGGTCATATCCGCGAAGGATATGGTTTGTCAGAAACATCACCTATTTTGACATTCAACCCACCAAAATCTAGCGAATTTCGCAGCTCAATTGGTATTCCGATCCCAATGACTGAAATTTCTATTCGCGATGACGATGGAAATGAAGTGCCTCAAGGCGAAAATGGTGAAATTTGTGCCCGCGGCCCCCAAATAATGAAGGGGTATTGGAAGCGTGAAGAGGCAACTGCCGAAGTTATGACCCAAGACGGTTACTTCCGTACAGGTGATGTTGCCTACATGTCAGAAGATGGTTATTTCCATATCGTTGACCGTAAGAAAGATATGATTTTGGTTTCCGGCTTTAATGTGTTCCCCAACGAGGTTGAAGCTATCGCAGCTGAGCTCGATAACATCGCAGAGTGCGCCTGCATTGGTGTGCCCGATGATCGTACCGGCGAAGCTGTAAAACTCTTTGTCGTTAAATTGCCTGATAAAGACATCACAGTAGAAGAGATCAAAGAGTATTGCCGCCAAAATCTGACAGGATACAAGAACCCTAAGGAAATTGTATTCATTGATGAATTGCCAAAATCAACAGTTGGTAAAATTCTGAGGCGCGAGCTTCGCAACGTTTAATCATTCGCACAGATAACATCTATTAAAACAGACCAGCCATGAAAGTAACTTTTTCAAGGCTGGTCTGTGTTTTTAATCTTTCGGTAAAAATATGAAGTTAAACAAATATTTCCCGAAATGATCCTTATGATCCGATGCATGGGCGAGCTCGAACTTTGTAAGCACACCGCCGTTGAGGGCAAATGCCTCATACCCGTACCCACATACTGTTTCGATTAGCTCTAACAGAGGCCGTTTAGTGTGTTTTTCTTCCATTTCGATGATCAAATTAGGGCGGCATCTTGCAAGAGTCTCTCGGGCCCCTTCTAAAACCTCAAGCTCAAACCCTTCAACATCAATCTTGATAAACCCTATATCCCCCAGATCCATGTCATCTAAACGGCAAGCTACGACAGAAACCGATTTGTGATCTCCTGAAACTTTCACCGAGCTAAGAGACGCTCCCTGATTGGAGTAACCTTTGGAGCTGAGCGGCACGAGTAGTTCAGCTTTTTTGCTTTCATTTGATAAGGCGATTTGATGAGTTTTGATTTTATCGCCAGCGCACTGTTTCAGAACGTCAAACATTTTCGGGTTGGGCTCGAACGCATGAACTTCTCGACATTGTTTGGCTAGCATGTAACTCCAAACACCCTTATTGGCGCCAACATCTATAGCTATACGGTCCGCAGGTACAAGAAACGGTAATAGCTTGATCTCTTCCTCGCCCTTATTCAGCTCTTTTTTTACTTTGTACCAAATATAAAGTGAAGGCGGCACAAATATAGATTTTAGTTTTTCTTCAAATGATAAAGGCGGCCGCCACTCTTCAGAGGTTGCTGACATCGTCTTTTTTCCCTGCTTATTGAATTACATTTTCTATTACATTTCAACATCGAAGCTGTCCAACAACGTTGTCAAATTCTCCCAAGCAAATACTAGCTCTAAAATGAAAAGGGCCAAAGCTGCTTTTTGCAACATTGGCCCTTCTTTATGTCGATCCATTTCTGGACATATGTAATGACAATTTAGAGGAGACTTGGAAGCCATAGGCTGATTTGAGGGAAAGCGATCAGAAGAAACAAGGTCACCACATCCATTAAGAGAAACCACATGATGCCCTTGAATATAGTTTCAAGACGAACGGAATCCCCCACCACGCCTTTCAAGACATACACATTTAAACCCACCGGAGGTGTAATAAGCCCAATTTCAAGGAACTTGATCATAATCACGCCAAACCAAATCAAATCAAAACCGAGCTGTTCAATCACGGGCGTCACAACCGGCAAGGTTAGCAACATAATTCCCAGAGGATCCATGAAAGTACCAAGAATGATATAAACCAGTGACAAAGCTAGCAAAATTCCAATTGGCGGTAAATCCAGCGTGAGTGCCCAATCGGCCAAGACACTCGCAACACCGGTAATCGCAATAAAGCCAACAAAAATTTTCGCCCCTAATACAACAGCAAAGATACTGCTGATTTGGGTAATGGTTTCCACGATCGCATTCTTTGAACGCTCTTTAGTCATTCGCTTAGATATAAAAGCGAGTACCCAAGCACCGATAGCACCAATTGCTGCAGCCTCTGTCGGTGTCACAAATCCAGTATAAATTCCGCCCATAATTATAGTGAACAGAACAATAATGGACCAAGTTCCTTTCAAGGAATGAAACTTCTCGCTCCACGATGCCCTTTCTGGGTTCGGCGCCAGTTCAGGATTAATTGCCACACGGCACCATATCATCAACATATAGATCGCAGCAGAAAGTACGCCTGGGATGAAACCAGCCATTAAGAGTTTACCGATGGATTGTTCCGTAAAAATCCCATAAAGGATCATCAGAATGCTGGGCGGTATTAATGACCCGAGCGTGCCACTTGCGGCAACAACCCCCGTGGCAAGACCCTTGTCATATTTGTATCTCAGCATTTCAGGGACCGCGAGCTTACCCATCGCAGCAGCCGTCGCAAGGCTGGATCCGCTAACGGCTGCAAACATTGCACAGCCGGCCACAGAAGCCATTGCCAATCCGCCTTTCAATCCAGAAAGCCACATTCGCGCTGTATGATAAATATCTTTTGTAAAGCCTGCGTGAAAAGCCACATATCCCATAAGAAGGAAAAGCGGAATTGCAACTAATGAGAAGGAGGCAATGAATGAAAAAGGCTCGAAACTGACAAATGACCATGCAGCTTCAAAACCGCGTTCCAGATCAAGTTCTCCCCCCTTCGGCCACCCTATAGCTAAAATCAAACCGAAAAAGCCAACGACCCCAAGCGCAAAGGCGATAGGTATGCGCACAAAGATCATCACCAACAGGATTACAAGACCTGAGATTCCTAAATTAAGTGGTTCCATGAGTAGTTATCCTAGTGATCTGGCATGTGCGAAACTTGCACATCCGACGGACCTTCAATTAGTCCTTTTATGAAGTCGGCAAGTAATTTAAGCAGCAGTAAACCTGTGCCAAGACAAACAGATCCCCGTGCAGGCCATTCCGGAATTTCCAACGGGCCTTCGAACACCGCACCATCAAAAAACGCAGCCAAGGCGTCCCCAAATGAGGCAACAGTGACTATTCCCAAGAAAATCATTCCAACAACCAGACCTAACATATCGCAAAAGAACTGCCCTTTTGGGCCCATCCTGTCGGTTAAAATTGAAACGGAAAGATGTGCCTTTTCTTGCTGCACAAAAGCAAATGGCAAAAACACTAGAACGACCAATAGCGCTTGCATAATTACAATGTCATCTGGAATGGGTTGATTGAAAAAATAGCGCCCGCACACAGATACCGTTATGAACAACATGATAAATATCAACACTGCCATTGCGAGATACGCAAATGCTTTGCTGAACCAATCAACAACTCTAAACATAAATACTCCCCTAGAAAAATTGGTGCGGCTCAATGAAGCCGCACCAAATCAGTTCTCTAAATTTAGCGTGTCCAAGGGTAGCCTTTTGCTTTTAGTTCTGCCTCATACTTCGCTTTCGTTGCTTCGAACTTCATAACGAAAGCCTCCGCATCAAGGCCCTTTTTATTCATTTTGGCGATCCAGTCAGTCGTATAACTTGCGCCAGCAGCTTTCCACTTATCGACATCAGTTACTGTATGAAACGTAACTTTTTTGCCATCGATACCAGCCATCATCGCGGCCTTAGCGGACATCGCTCCTTCTAGATAGTTTTTCGCATACTGATCCATAAATTCTATGCCCAGCTCATCAAAAATCTTTTTATTTCCAGCGGAAAACTTGTTGTAGGTTTTCAGGTTGATACCTGCGCCATAGCCCAAAACCTGTCCCATCTGGATTTCAGTCATATTACCAGCGACTTCATAATGCTTGTATGCTTTTGCAGCAGGCACGTAGTTAATTGTCGCGTCAACAGTTCCGCGGTCGAGTGCCTGATACAATTCACCAAACCCGATTTTTACCGGCGTCGCACCAAGGGCCTTTATTAGGTTTGTCCACCCACCACTGGTTCGAACTTTCTTACCTGCGATATCTTCGACAGAACGAATTGGATCTTTCGATACGAGATCAACAGCACCAGTCGTGTAATTCAAGAAGATACGAATATTTCTCTTCTTGGTTTCCGCGCGGAGTTCAGGCACGGTTTCCCGCATTTCCTGCCAAGTGCGCATACCAACCCATGGATCTTGCACACCAAATGGTGCATTTGCCAAGTTCCAGATAGGAAGTTCAGATGGCGTATAAATACCAAGAATGGTACCTGTATCAGACAATCCAGAGCCAACAGCCTTCATCGTCTCCTTGCCTTTGACCAGAGATTGGCTCCAGAAAAACTTTACAGTAATTTCTCCGCCAGTACGTTTATCCAACTCGCCTGCCCACCATTTAAGTGTATCAGCACGTGGCCCCCTCGGCGGCCCCAGATCAGAATAACGAAGTTCAAGAGCTTCAGCTGTTGTGGCTCCCAACCCCAACAACAAAGCTCCCACAGCTAAAGTTGAAAACAAATTCCCTTTGGTTTTCTTTACAGTCAGCATATTTTCCTCCCACAGTAAAAGTTTGCTTCTGTTGTCATTCCGACGCGATTAGGTGTTTTTTGTTAAGCGTTCAGAATTTATTTCTTTTGTAGTGACCCCTCACACCGTATTCTCAGATGCAACCTGAGGCAAAGTCAATAAAAATGTAATTTAGTTTTTATCATTTCTGATATCGGAACATTTCCATTAGATTTTGTCTTTTTTTAGTCCTCCAGCACTATCTAATAAGAAAAAGAAAATATAAAGCATGGCAAACAGGAACTTTAATTCTCTCGACAAATTGCTAACCAACTACGTAGATTCCAATCGAATAGCTGGTATCGTTACCGCCATCACTGATGGAAACGAAATCCTGCACTCGCTGAATTATGGGTACCAAGACATCGAAACAAAAACCAAAATGGAATGGGATTCCATTTTTCGTATTTATTCGATGACAAAACCCCTTACGAGTATCGCCGCCATGATGCAATGGGAGGAAGGGAAGTTCGATTTGGATGACCCCGTTGCTAAATTTTTACCTTCTTTTGAAAACACCCAAGTTTTAAGCCCGAACGGCAAAATAACTTCTGCGAAAACTCCCGTAACCATTCGACATATTCTTTGCCATACCGCTGGCATTACACTCCCTGCCTTCAGTGATGACCATTTAGTTCCCCTCTATCTTGAGCACCAATTGGACGGCATGCGGAGTAAAGGCAATCTAACGAGTATTATCGATAGACTTGGTCCTCTGCCTGTTAAGCATGAGCCTGGCACGGAATGGGCCTATAGCATGGCAACCGACATCGTAGCCCGTTTAGTAGAAGTGTGGAGTGATATGCCGTTTGAGGAGTTTGTTTCCTCTCGTATCTTGGTACCGCTTGGAATGTCAGAAACTAAATTTCAAATTGAACCTCAGAACGCCTCACGGGTTACCACAAACTACAATATTGAAAACGGAAAGCTTGGCTCCGTAATTGACCCAGGTTCTCAGAGCAATTTCCTAATGCCACCCGAATTTCCATGTGGCTCCGGCGGCCTGACATCAACAGCCACAGATTATTTGCAATTTATGCAAATGCTCCTCAATAAAGGGGAGCTTCGAGGGACAAGAATACTAAACGCTGAAACTTTAGCCGAAATGACACGGAACCATCTTGATGGCGATATGTCCCAATGCGGAGCACAAGATTTTAATGGGGCTAATTGGGATGGTATTGGTTTCGGATTGGGTTTTAGTGTCGTAATCGACGAAAAGAAGCCAAATTTGCCGGGATCGTTGGGAGAATACGGTTGGACAGGCGCGGCTGGCACCGTATTCCTGATTAATCCAACTCTTCAGATCGGGGCAATTTTACTGACGCAATATATGCCGTCCAGATCCTATCCCTTGCGTCAGGAATTTCGAAAAGAAATTTATGAAGCACTGCTTTAAAATCTATCAAAAGGCACCGTGCAGCTATTGCAAAATTCACATTATTAGATTTCTAAAATAAGTATTGAACTTCACCTTCTCTACTGTTTAGTATCGGACCATCAAGCACCGTCAAAAATGGCATAAAAAGAACCATGGGGCATATATTATGACAAATGCAGCAATTTCTTTCCGACAAACAAATGGCGGCGCGGGCGCCTTTGTTGAAAATGTCGATTTAGCAGCCGGCCTGGATACCGCAACTTCACAAAAGATTATCGAAGCACTGGGTGAATACGGCGTTTTGTTTTTCCGGGATCAGCATTTGATCCCGCAAGAACATGAGAGATTTGCTGAAAAGCTGGGAACTATCAACATCAACCGGTTCTTCCAACCTGTCGAAGGTCACCCAAGGATTGCTGAGGTTCGAAAGGAGCCGGATCAGAAATATGCTATTGGCGAGGGGTGGCATACGGACCACTCCTACGACCAGATACCGGCCTTGGGCTCAATCCTTCTTGCAAAAGAACTACCAAATCATGGAGGTGACACGTTATTTGCCAATATGTATTTAGCATATGACGCTTTATCAGACGGCCTTAAAAAGATACTTGATGGACTTGAAGCTGAACATTCATCCCGTCACAGATTTGGTGCGAATTCGAAAGCGGGAAGTGGAAAACTAGACACAACTAACCGCCTTGGAAATTCCGAAAAAGCAACACAGGATGCTGTCCATCCCGTTGTAATCCGCCATCCGATTAGCGGTAAAAAAGCGCTTTATGTTAATGACGGTTTTACCCTGCGCTTTAAAGGCTGGACAGATGCAGAAAGCAAACCTCTGCTCAATTACCTGTATGAGCATGCAAGCAAACCAGAATTCACCTATCGTTTCGAGTGGCAAGACGGTTCTATCGCCATGTGGGATAATCGTGCGACGTGGCATAAAGCTCTAAACGATTATCATGGAGAACGCCGTTTGATGCACCGAATTACATTGGAAGGTGTCGCGCTGCGCAGTGCTTAATAATCATCATCGGTGAGCTCAACAACGCATTTCCCGTCCACTTTTCGCTCAAGAACTGCGTCCATGGCTTCATTGAAATCTGCTAGCGAATAGACCGCCCCGACTTCTGGTTTGATCATTCCTTCGCTATGGAGCTTCAACACTCCAGCAACCATTTCGTCAACAATGTGAACAAAATCTTTGCGCTCGACCCCGGGTGTCCATCCGTAATAATGCCCAAGATTAAACCCCATCGCGGATATATTTTTAAGAAGAAGCAAGTTCGCAGGTATCTTTGGGATCTCACCGCACGCGTATCCAATGGTAAGTAGCCTGCCCTCCCACGCCATACTGCGAATGGACTGATGAGTTACGTCGCCGCCAATGCTGTCATATACAACATCCACACCGCGCCCCTCAGTAATTTCCAGTATCTTTTCTCTAAATTCATCTTCCCTATGATCGATCACGTAATCCGCCCCATGTCGCGCTGCCATGTCGCAGTGTTTTTTGCCTCCGGCCACAGCTATGACCGTTGCACCAAGTGCCTTACCTATTTCAACGGCGGCCACCCCAACAGCTCCCGCGGCTCCGTGAACCAGTAACGTCTCACCTTTTTCGAGCTTTGCGCGTCTGACAAGTGCGCCATAAGATGTCGTATAGGAAAGAACCATCATGGTTGCTTCTTGAAAACTGATGTCATCGGAAATTTTATGGCAGCAAAGCTCATCAACGAGATTGTAACCGCCATTACCGCCTTGATCCGCATTACACATGACACGATCACCCGACGCGACGCGGGTCACTCCCGCACCGACGCTGTGTACAACACCAGAAACTTCTGTCCCCGGCGTAAAGGGGAGTGGTGGTTTGCGTTGATATTTTCCAGCCATAACAAGTGACATCGCAAAACTAACACCCGCGATCTTGTTTTGAACAACAACTTGCCCCGGTCCGGGCTCGGGGATCAGTAACGTTTCCAAGACTGCTTTTTCCCGATAATGCCCAAATTCTTTTATTACAATGGCTCGCATGTTTTTTTCTTTCTTGTTATTTTTTGCGGCTCACAGTCTCAAGCCTTTTCGTTCATTGAGAAATTATAGTTCAGCTTGCCTAACAAATCTAATGCTTCTCAACTTCTTATGAGGCTGCAAATACGCCAGAGCTTTTCCCTTAATATTCAGGAAGATCTGCAGCCAACAATTTCAAAAAATCAATTGGGATTTCTTCTTTAGTGCTGACACTTCTCCGTCAAGTCTTCAATATTATACACAATTGCCATTATTTTAGAGGCATTGATCAGCATACATTCGAAGAACACTTCTGGATCTAACTGATCATTTTCCATTCTGACTTTTGTTCTGAAAAGCAATTTTAGAAGCACAGGCACAAGATTTTCAACTTCTTGTTTTTCAAGTCCGGCAGACTTGATTGCTTTCTCTACTCCAATCCACGTGAGTTCATCTCGGGATTTCAAATTAACAATAGTTGCTGCAGCCCCGTGGATAAGGCCAATCGTCTTCACAACGTCACGCATCGGGAAGGTGCCTCTATCAAGGTACGACATGCTAGCTTCATTAATAAAAACCAATTCACAATTCGAAAGGTCAATTGTGAAATGCGCTGCATTTCCTCTTAATTCCTCATGGAGAATGGCAAACTTTGTGACACTAGCCATGACGTGGCAGGTATACGAAAGTTGCTCCAGATTATCTCTAATATTTGGTTTTGAAATCAAACTTTGAGTAATATCTGACAGCAGATTACCAAGAATTCTATAATTTTCCAATCCACCTGATCTAACAGAAAAAATCCGAAAGAAATCTTCAAAAGCAAGGCGGATTTCGATTTTTGTTGATGTATAATCGATATAAACCTCACTTTTCAGATGGGCTAATTCCCTTTCTTCCATTTGCTTTGTTTGAGCAGCGGATAAGCCAGATAAAATCTCCTTCTTCATTTTCTTAGAGGAAGCTCTGAAATACTGGTAGGGATCCTGATATTCATGTTTCTCTTCCCTGTTCCTGGCGCCAACAGGAGCAGATATTCCGCCATCATCTTCCCCCTGTCCAGCGTCGAATGGTGCATCCGCGGCAAGCATAGGCGCCGCCAATTTCAATGCATAGACAACGATATCTTCACTCTGATCCAAGATGAGTTGACGAACCATTTCAACCTTATCCTCCGGATACTTCTTAGGGTCGATAACGTCATCTAATGCCGAAAGGAGTGGTTTGACGTAATCCACTAGTTCAGGGTGTTTCGATGAAAGTCTCGCCATATTGTCAAAAAGCAATGAATTGAACTCGCCCAGTGACCTTGCCCGTATTTCCACGACAGTTTGTTGTAGGAACTCTACTAAAGTATTCTGATATTTATGCGGCATTTTAGACCTCGTTTTGGTATTGCGATGCCAAGGAAACGCTCATGAGTAAAAACTGTGACCAGAAAGAATGCAGGAGTATCAGGTCCTTCAGAAACTCTGTTTCTAGATGAATATTCAAACGATTTACCAAACCAGAGCCTCTGAATTTCACGTTATAGATTAATTTTATTCTTTGCCTTCAGGATCATCAAGAGCGGCGGCTTGGTATCTGTCCACTATCTGTCGTTTGATCGAATTGTGGTTCTCTTTCATACTCTTGGCCAAATTTTCAGGCGTTATGTTAAAAATTGGTGCATTACGAACATATTGTTTCAAGCATGCCATGACACCTTGAAAGAACTCGGGAGCGACACAATAGCGCTGATGGTTATTCTCGGAAAAGTCTTCAATAACGCGGTGAGCTGTTTCAAAATTAATGGAAGCTTCTAAGGCAAGCGATATCTCATCAGTTACGTCTCCAAGTATTTCTCCGATTATCAATTTCTGTTGCTCAACATTAACCGTATAGTCTGCGTTCGGCATGTTATTCCTCCAATGTGTGGGATTAACCATATAAACGCTTACATCACCGAAATCGTGACAGTAGATCGCTCAAAAAAGCGTCTGCAACAAGGCAACGAGGACGGGTTTTAGCTTGTTTTTAGCCATTCAGCGGGATCTCCGCCAAGTGCTGGTGAAGGGCGAGACCATTTCGGAACAGACTCTGAAAACCGGACAACTGGCCCCAAATGCCTTATTTGGCCATATGATGTGTCGCTGTCCATCTGCAACGGTGCAACCTGCTCGTCGGAGAGACCCATTCCCTCTTTCAGATATTCAACACGACCTTGGCGTTGAAGGAACATTGCAGATTGGCACAAAGACACCTTCACATGATAACTGCCGCCCTCAACCGCACGTTTGGCCAGTGCGAGCATCGTGCCATATGCGCCAAGATATCCGGTCATATAATCACAGACGAACACAGGTAAAAGAGTGGGTGGGTTTCCAGCTTCATGACTTATACCTGTCACTGATTGTGCCACCTGCTCCCATCCCCCGCGGTCACTAAAAGAACCGCCGGATCCATAGCAATTAATAGAAGTATAAATCAGCCCCGGGCGATGCGCTGCCAACTCCTGAGCTCCAAAACCACGGGCGTCTAAAACTCCTGGACGATATCCTTGAGAGAAAACATCCGCACCCTTAATCAGCTCTTTCAGCTGGGCCGCTTCTTCCGAAACGTTAAGGTCCAAAAAACAGCTCCGTTTGCCATGAGATAAATCTATGACAAATTTCTTCAGCTGCGGAATTCCCTTCGCCGCTATCATCAGAACATCTGCGCCATGCTCCCCCAAAGTTCGAGCCGCAACTGGTCCCGCAAGAATACGTGTCAAATCCAAAACACGGATACCGTTAAGAGCGGGCCCCTCTTCTGGGAAGGGTTCTGGATCACTTTCCCCAATTTTTTCGATTTCGACGACGGCCTGAGCCGCTAATGCTTGCCCATGCGGATGTTTTAACCATTCTTCTTCACTTCGAATGATACCGCCACATGTGTTCGCCTCTGCAATGGCTTCATCCAACTCTTCAGCATCCCACTTGGCCACAGCGGCGCCGATGCTTTCCATGGACATTTCACAATCCAGAATACCAAGCACCTTTTCCTTCAGATGTTTCATTCCAAAATGCGGTAGATACCAGCGCCCATCCTTAGTTTGATAGGCTTTAACGGTATCATAAGCCATTTGCGCCAAGGGCGAGTCTGGTCTGGCCTGATAGCTCCCATCAGGTTCACGAAATTGCAAATAGCTATGACTGTTTATCGCGGCGGCGGCATGACGAATATCAACCGATACATTCTGGCGGCGTCCAGTTTTCATTTCCCAAATATCTGAAACCGCGGCACCCGTTGCGGCAAGAACTCCTGCAGCCGTTTCAGCGACTTTAAAATTGGTGGAATAGATTGGATCTTTGCCGGATATTTCAACAGAACCATCATCAGTGCGATTGCGGATCTGCAGCAGTTCATTTAGAGCGGTATTCATTTTTCTGTTCTCCAGATTTTTTTACTTTTTGTCCAATATACAGCACACACATGCATTAGAAAAACAACATTATTCCGATATTCGAACTCAATAAGCTCTGTTTGTGTTCCACGCCAGAAAGCATCAATTTTATCCGATTGACTCTCTAGGACAATCATCCTAATAATTAAAATAGGACGATCATCCTAGGATATTTTCTATGAAGAACAAAACAACGCGTGACCACATAGTTGAAGCTGCTGACCAGCTCTTTTACAGGCAAGGCTTTGAACATACATCGTTCTCCGACATCGCGGAAACAGTGCACATTTCGCGCGGTAATTTTTACTACCACTTCAAAACAAAGGACGAAATTTTGGATGCGGTAATTACCCTTCGAATAGCCAATAAAAAGGCGATGCTGGATCAATGGAAACTGGATGGACGTCAGCCGTTAGATCGTATTCGAAGCTTCATCCATATTCTGATTGCGAACCGTACCGATATTAAACGCTATGGCTGTCCATTGGGGACGCTTAGCACTGAACTTTCCAAACTAAACCATGCGTCACAAGCCGATGCGACCAAATTGTTTACGCTTTTCCGCACTTGGTTGCGTCAGCAGTTCATACTGCTCGGCCTCGAGAAAGACGCAGATACTTTCGCCATGCATCTTCTTGCCCGCAGTCAAGGGGTTGCAACATTGGCAAGCGCTTTCGACGACGAAGAATTCATCAACCAAGAAGTGGATCAAATGTATCACTGGCTGAATTCAAGCATCGAAACAGCAGCAAGCGAAAGTTCAATTCACAATTAAAATAGCAAGAAAGCAGACTTACATGTTTATCGTACAGCTTAAATTTTCAGACAACAAAGACCAAGCTAATCAATTCATGGATGGGCACAATGCATGGATCAAACGCGGCTTTGATGACGGCATTTTTTTGATGGTGGGTGGCCTTCAACCGAAATTGGGCGGTGCCGTTTTTGCCCATGACACCTCACGGGAAGATCTGGAAATCAGAGTGAGTGAAGACCCGTTCGTTATAGAAAATGTAGTGAGCCCTGAAATCCTTGAAATCACACCGGCTAAAACTGACGAGCGGTTAAAGTTTCTTCTCGGATAAAGCACCCCTACGAAACATGGATAAGAACATATGAGTACAACCATATTAGGCCCAGATGGGAACCCGCGATGCCGCTGGAGCTGTAGCGCACCAGAGTTTCTTGACTATCACGATACTGAGTGGGGTTTCCCCGTTGCGAGCGATCAAAGATTGTTTGAAAAAATATGTTTGGAAAGTTTTCAATCTGGGTTGAGTTGGCGAACTATCCTCGCCAAACGTGAAAATTTTAGAGCTGCTTTTTGCGGTTTTGATTTCGACAAAGTTGCACGTTTCACACAAGACGATGTAGGTCGCCTTCTTAAAGATGCGGGTATCGTACGACATCGCGGCAAGATAGAGGCCGTCATCAATAACGCAAGCCGTGCTCAGGAAATTGTCAAACGAGATGGATCCTTGGCTGCCTATCTCTGGCGATTTGAACCAGATCCAGCGCAACTTTCAGAACCACAAACGGCTTCAACGTCTGTTGCCTCAATCGCCCTTTCAAAGGATTTAAAAAAGCAAGGCTGGAAGTTCGTCGGACCAACCACCGTCTACGCATTCATGCAAGCAATGGGGCTAATCAACGACCATGTTGAGGATTGTGCGTGCAGATCCAAAGTTGAGGCAGCACGCAAGGAATTTACGAGACCAAAGTGATACTGATTTTCTCCTTGTGAGTATTTCTATTCTTAAACCAACCGCCCGGCACTTTGTTTACCGGGCGGAGGTAAGAAGCGTATATTTGTATCGCTAATGATTAAGCAGGCAGCATTTCACTGGTTTGACGTTCGACAGCTTTCGGGTCCCCGCGTAATGCCGCGTGCATTTCAATGGACATTGGGTCGGGATATATATCCTCCTCCCCCGCGTCAACTCCGGTAAGGACAGCCTTCGCCACCTCATTTGGCGCTGTTTTATCCATGGGGAAACTGGCAGCCATTGATGTATCTACTGGCCCAGGATATACCCCGGCAACCAAAGTTCCCTGCGCGGCCAATTCAGCACGGACACCTTGCGTTAGCGAATGAACAGCGGCTTTGGAGGCACTGTAAGAACCCAACACCGGAAAATTCACATGTCCACCAATCGAAGATAGATTTATGATCGCACCGCCACCATTGCTCCCAAGAGTTGATGCAAATGCGCGGATCATATTCAGAGTGCCAAAGTAGTTGGTCTCCATCTCTTGGCGAGCAGCATTACTATCCTTTGCCGCGATTAATCCTTCAAACGTGGCAATTCCTGCATTATTAATCAAAAGCGAAACATCTGTATGGTTTTTAGCTGCGCGGTCGACTTGATCAAGATCTGTTACGTCAAGTTGGATTGCCACAACCCTGCCACTCCCTTGCTCCACAAGATTTTTCAGACTCTCCACATTCCGAGCTGTTGCGTAGATTTTTGCAGCACCCGCTGACAGTAATTCTTCAACAAATGCCTGTCCGATACCGCGATTTGCACCTGTAACCAGTGCTGTTTGCCCTTTGATTTTACTCATTGATAATTCTCCTAGAGGGTGCCCGCAGGCGATAAGGTTAATAATATACCGTTCGGTATTAAAATATAAAGGCTTGCCTTTTCCTGTCAAGCAAATAAAATACCGATTGGTACTTAATCATAGAACGGACTTATAAGATGGGACGAGGACGCCCCCGCAAGACAGATCCAGATATGGTGCTGGAAGAAGCTATGAAATTGTTCTGGAAACAAGGATTTTCGGGCACTTCGATGAGTGACCTCGTGGCAGCAACCGGTATGGTAAAACCCGGGCTGTATAGCAATTTTGGTGATAAGGAAGCACTCTATAAGCTGGCGCTTGAACGGTATATCCGTGATTTCGGGGCTGCTTGGCTTGAAGAACTCATCCACTCCCCAAAACCTGTCTCTGTCTGTTTTCGGCAATTTCTAGAGGCTGCGGCCTCTATGCTCGTTGACAAATCAAATCCGGAAGGTTGCTTCTTGGTCAATTGCTTGACCGAGGGGACGGTACAGCCTGCAGAAATTGTCTCTCTCAGTCAAACATTCGTTGCAAAACGGCGCACAGCATTCGCCCTGCGTTTTGAAAGGGCTGAGCAGCAAGGTGATTTACTTCCAGGTTCAGATACCGAAGCGCTGGCAGATTTCTTCTCGGGCCAGATTCTGTCTCTGGGTGTCCTTTGCCGTGCGGGAGCCAACATCACCGTTCTCCACCGCGTCATTGACGTGGCAATGATGGCCTTACCGCCAATCCCTACTGCTGCACAAGGTTAATTAAATTCAAAAATGGATGAAAATACCAAACGCGCCGAGATGAAAGATTACAGTGTGATTGTCCAATGCTCCCACGTATCCTCTTCCAGTCCGCCCAAACATCTGTAAAAGCGTTTTGCGAGAGTATTTGAAGGCATTACTCGCCATTCAAGTTTCCCTGCACCTGCGTCGCGGGCCTGAAGCTTCAGTTCGTTAAATAGAAATTTCCCTATTTTGTTAGATCGATGAGACTGACTCACATACAACTGCTGCAAAACGAATGTTGGCTGCAGGCTATAGGTGAACGGAATTGAGTAGTAAGATGCATATCCCACCAATTCCGCATTTAGCTTTGCGGCGAAGATGCCAAATTCCGGCTGTGCTTTAGTCAATCCCTTTGCGATCAGATAATCGATATCACATGATCAAGAAAAAGGCCGCCACAATGGGCCGTATTATCAATATACGATATATGTTTAGACTATCTTTTCTCGCCGACGTTGTAGGCCATACAAACCGAATAAACCAGTTCCGAGAAGCCATATTCCTGCGGGCAATGGTACAACTGAGACATCTGGTGGCGGCAGCGCATTAAACCCTGTCGAACTGTAGGCTGCACTAATATCTACGTCGACTATTGTTGATGCATAATTGTAGTCAATTATATCGCCAAAGCTACTAAAGGTATTAATGACCAATTCATTAGTCGTTGTATCGGCATCAGCCTCATAAAGAATATGCCAATCTCCATCATCGTAAGTAAATCCTGTTGAGGAATACCCAGCGCTAATATCGACATCAACTATGGTTGCTGAATAATTGTAATTGATTAAATCATCAAGGTCATCAAAGCTATTGATAACCAGTTCATTGGTCGTTGTATCAGCATCACTTTCATAAAGGATATGCCATTTACCATTTTCATAGGCTAGTCCAGTAGAAGAATAGCCCGCGCTGATATCTACATCAATAATTGTAGAAGTGTAGTTGTAATCAATAACATCTGCCCAAGTATCAAAGGAATTCAGAACCAGTTCGTTGGTTGTCGTATCGGCATCACTCTCATAAAGGATATGCCAATCATCACCATCATAGGTTAATCCCGTAGATGAGTATGCCGCGCTGATGTCTACATCAACTATGGTTGCTGAATAATTATAGTTAATTACATCACTGAAGCTGTCAAAGCTATTCAGAACCAATTCATTGGTGGTCGTATCGGTATCACTTTCATAGAGTATGTCATAGCTGGCTGCCTGAACTGTAAAACTCAGTGTGCAAAAGAATAAAACAGTAAAAAACAACTTAAAAATATTGGAAATTTTTTCTATAGAGATCATTGTACTTCCGCCCAAATACATCTGCATATTAGATATGTATAATAATTCACGGAAAATTGATAGCCATTTTTTTTCAACTCAATTTGCCGGCGAATATTGTCTCACTAAGTTTCCAATTGCCATGAGACTATAAATACGGTCGATCCCTTCGACCTCGACAGCCCAGTTGTTCACTGAACGCTGCAGATATAATTTTGCAGAATTTTTTGTTTCTCTATGAATGACTATGTCGATAGTTTCCAACCAACCCTTATGAGGATTTACAGCATGAATAGTGACTACCAAATTGTTTACTAGAATTTTTAGGTGATCACTTATTCCGCGCCAATCCCCCCCAACTTCCCTAATATTGAACAGTAATTTTTTGCCCTTTATTATCATCTTTACGTCTAAAGATTTGATATTAGTCTCAGGAAGTTTAGTCGTCGAATGAACGAAATTATAGGTTCCCGTCCATATGCCGTCAATTTGACCATAAGCATCATCTATTTCTGATTGGTTAAACCGTTTTTTAATGTCCATCGCATCGGCTAAAGGTGGACCATAGGAAATTAACAAAAAAACTAACAGTATTTTGCTCATTGCGCGCATGAATTATATTCCACCCTTGCCGTTACTTACTTCCCAAAGATAATCCATGTTACCAGTTGTTAATGGAAATACAAACTTGTCCCATGAGACTAGGCAATTCTTAAATCCACCTATACGTCTTGCTTTAAATTACCATTACGCAGCACTCTGATTACGGATATTATTCAGGAACAGATCAACCTGCTCGTTGAGTTTTTCTGCTTGCCCTGAAAGATCCTGTGCGGCATCCAGAACCTGATCAGCAGCACCTCCGGTATCTCCCGTGGCTTTGCGGACTTTGGTTATGTTGCTGGAAACATCATCACTTTCCTGAGCAACCCGTTGTGCATTTTTACTGATTTCATTGGTAGCTGAACGCTGTTCTTCCATAGCATCTGCAATGGAGGTGCCGATTTCGTTGATTTCGGCTATCGTATTTCCAATCTCAACAATGGCATCACTCGTGACACTGGATGCATTTTGAAGCCCTGCAACCTGTGCAGAGATATCTTCTGTGGCTTTGGCAGTCTGGCCTGCAAGTGATTTAACCTCGGAAGCCACTACAGCAAATCCCTTTCCGGCTTCTCCAGCCCGCGCAGATTCAATTGTCGCGTTCAACGCGAGCAGATTTGTCTGACCTGCAATGTCATTGATCAGGGAGACGATTTCTCCAATGCGTTCAGCGGCCTTGGACAACTCCTTCATACGTTCATCGGTTTTTGCGGCTTCATCAACAGCTCGTGTTGCGATATTCGCAGATCGTGTAATCAGGTTACTGATCTCAGAGATCGACCCCGTCAACTCTTCGGCTGAAGCCGCCACTGTTTGCACATTGCCGGATGATCTATCGGAAGCCTGAGCAACCAAATCAGATTGTTCCTGCGCCGTAGTCGCCGTTTTTTGCATAAAGACTGCCGTCTCCTGCATCTGTGAGGACGAATTGGTCACGTTTTCTACGACAGACTTAATACCATTTTCAAAGCCCATCGCAAGTTCGAGCATTTCAGCATTTTTGGCTGACTCTGCCGCCTCTTGCTGTCTCTCTTCTTCTTCTTTGCGCTCAATGGCCCGCACTTGTTTCTCTTTATCTCGGCGCTCTTTGGCTGCGCCTTCTTCTGTACGGCGGTTCTCGTCTTCTTCCTGCATACGGTCAATTTCAAGCGCATTGGTTTTAAAGATTTGAACGGCGCTGGCCATTGCTCCCATTTCGTCCTTGCGATCAAGTAAAGGGACCTCAACACTTTTATCACCATCAGCCAGGCTGCTCATAACAGTCGTTAGGCGGTTAATCGGCCGGACAAATAGTATTCCAGAAAGAGTTCCAGATACAAGTGCCAGACCCAGAACAATTGCAGCAGCCAATAACATCCAGAACGAAACCGTATCCAATGATGCGTGAAGTTGTTCTTGAGGGATGCGAACAGTCGTTGACCAACCAAGCCCGGAATAACCGAAAGCCCCCTTGCTCACCGCATATCCGACAATATATGTTCCGTTTTCAGTTTCATCCGTCAAATAACCGTCATTTCCTTCTGCAAGGGAAACGACCGCGACATCCTCGCTAATGACGTCATTGTTCGCAGCCATGTTTTCTAGATTACGCGTGAAAAGACCATCTTCTGAAAGGTTGGCTATATTGAAGTCGATAATAAGCTGTTTTTCAGCATTTAGGAGCTGATATCCAGCACCATCGAAATTAGCAAGATTACCAAAGGCATCCCGTGTGACGTTTTCAAGATAATCTACACTGACCACGTTCACCCAGATCCCCATAACACCACCGAAAGCATTTATAACAGGGGCTGCAAATATCATGCTGTATCCGTCATTTTCCGGATAAACGGAAGACAGGAAAGATCGCTTTTCAGGAGCAGAAACTACGGTTCCGGTAAATCCATCACCGGTGTCTGCGAACTTCTTGGCTATCGTATTTTTAAACCAGTCTGTGTCCTTGAAACTCGTACCTAAAAAGGTATCAAGTGTGGTGAGAGGATTTCCCTGATTGTCTACCGTATTTACGATAAGGGGCTTTCCCTCCTTATTCAGGAACATAGTCAGCTTATAAGCGGCATTTTGAGTGACCTGCTTATTTATTGCTGCAACAACAGGATTGGAAGGTTTCAGGTTTTTCATATTAGCGGGATAAAGAAGGTTCGGATCACTCGCGAAACTTTGTGCATCATTATAGAATTTTACAAGATTGCTATCCACTGCCGAGTTGAGTTGTTGGGCGGCAGTCTGCAGAGGAGAGTTTAATGCTTCCTTCAATGCACCACCGGTTGCGAGAAAAATACTATAAATGGCAATTGCCGGAATAAAACTTGATACGACAAGCAACATAATCAACTTGTTACGAACACTAATACCCATCTTATCTCTCCACACTCTTTTACAGGCCCGCTTCAAATCATTATTTGTCTAGCCTGTAGAGAAATCACTACAATTGTCCGATAATTTGACTGAAAGAAGTTAATTATTGTTGAATGAGTTTTTTCTGGAGTATTCTCTACTAACCATTTGAGGTATTACTTTTAGGTCAGTGGCTTAAGCGCAATGGCATATGGCTCGATCTGAGGAATAAGATTATTTGACAGAAGTCGATAATACGGCAGGTTCCTACTCGCCGCCGAACATAAAACGTAGAAACCCAAGAATACCCTGTTCTTCCCTTGAAATTTACTCTCGGGCAAAAATAGGTAACCCTAGTTGACACGCTCCCACAATGTTCCCGCAAATTGAACATCATTAGCCTGTAAACACGTTATCAAGAGGTTCTGATTGGCTGAATGGTGTCTGGTAATGATGGCCCAAAGCGAATGTGCATTATTACCGTTAAGCAGGTGATTTCAGGTGACTGCCTAAAATAACGGAAGGCATCTTTCATCGGGTGAGCAAAAATCCGATGTCTCTAGCGCCCAAACTCATTTCCTCTGACAATGCCCTCCAACGCAATGGACAACGGTTGGCCTCTTGTAACGGAAAATTCATGAAACATATTAAACTTCAATGCTATTTCGCAAAGCATGTGTTGATGCAACATCCATCTGCCGACCCGTCCGGAGAAAATCCTTCTATCAGAGGTGGGATTTGACTGCAATTGGCTTTGATTTAGAGTTTATCTGAGAATTGCCGGATTTAGCACCATCTATCAGCGCGACTGACTGAACGTCTAAGGAGTTGTGATGAAAACAGAAATAATTTTTATGTCTCTTGTAATCGGTTTACTTGGAAATTTTATTTCTACAAGCGAGGCTAATGAACCCATCCGTCTTCTCTACAACGAACGTCCACCATATTTCCTTACCGCTTCTCCAGGCGTTGTCACAGGATTAACGGGAACACCGGCAAGTTTTGCGTTTCAACAATTGGGAATCCCGCACATTTGGGAAAAAATTCCGTCTATCCGGCAAATGAATATTCTCCAGAAGAATAAGGGCAAAGTCTGCCTTGTCGGATGGTTTAAAAATTCAGCGAGAGAGAAATTCTCTAAATATACCAAGCCTATTTATCGCGACAAACCGGCAATTGGTTTGGCCTTATTCAGCAATATCAACATTGAAAGTGATCTAAGTCTTAAGGACGTTCTTCAGAACAAGAAAATAAGTCTATTGGTAAAAAAGGGCTATTCTTACGGAAAATATATTGATGATCTTATTCGCGAGACAAACCCAAGTCGGGTGGCTGTATCCGTTGAAAACCTGAATATGGTACATATGCTAAAAGTGGAAAGAGCAGATTACATCTTCATGGCAGAAGAAGAGGCTAATGGCTTGATCAGGAAGGCAAACTTTTCCGTAGACGAATTTAAATTCATCCGATTTTCAGATATGCCTGCTGGAAACAAACGCTATATCCTCTGCAGCTTAAGCGTGGAGGATAGTGTTATAGAGAAATTAAACACCTGGATAGAAAAAAATGTGGTCATTCAGTGACCCATCAAGGCCGGGTTCCCGCCCAGCACCTAATAAGCAGTTTACTCACAAATTCTGGTAGCCAAATCAGGTGATTGTCACAAAATAAAACAGCCTCAATTTTGTACCGAAACCCGAACAAACTTAAGAAAACGAAAAGTCTCTACGGCAAGTCAGAAACTTGAAGTAGAAGGGTATTAGCAAAGTTTGGATTTCACTATCCGATTGATCCAGAACATTTTTCTCCACCAACGCTTTTACGCTCCGTCGCCATCCTAGAAGAAGCTTGACGCACCTCACATGAGACAATCGTTTTATCTTGAAAGCCCAAAACCTACATGATGGAACCAGAGGTTTTGTTAGTAATAGCTACCTTAAAAAACCGGCTGGGAGCCCAATGAAGCCATAAATGAATTAGCGGCCCATCTTGTACCGCGTCTATGTCAAATTCTGTCGCCGCTGACAGAATCAGCGCGCGCGACGCAGCATGAGCGATATGCCCACCTATACATATATGCCGGTATAATCCGAAAGGGGCATATTGAGCAGCTGACAGCTCATCCTGTTCGAACCGATCGACATCAAAGGCATGCGGGCAGACAAATGACTCTGGGAGCCGATGGGCTTCACGTACACAGATCCTGACATTCCAGCCTTTTTTTATTCTAAAATTGTTAAATTCAATCGTCTTTGTAACGCGTCTCAGCAGCCATTCACTTTGCGAGAGCCGAAGTACCTCTTTCACAAAATTATCAGATCTGATGTCTGCAGCGTCGTCACTCAGGACTGAAATTTTTGCCAGTTCAGTACGGCCACTACTCTCTGTTATAAACTTGCAGGTCCAAGTTAGCAAACCTGTCGTGTCAATTCGGCCAGACCAAAAATCATTCAATAGGTTGCATAAAACATTGTCGTCAAAAATTGCATTCCTGTCCTGTTCACCGATCAGATCGAGTACGGATTTTTCTCTATTCGTATCGCCTAGCATCGAAGAAGATTTCGATGTGTGGTAATCCCGCAGGAAATCCAGTGTTTTTTGCAGTTTGGGCCTGAATTTTGATTTACGGGTACGACGGGTCACATGGGTCAGGTTCATCTCATAAACATGCCCCATGAGCTCTGTAAATTGCGGGCTGCCCCGATGAATTCCAAATAGAATTTGGGCGAGAATTTCAAACATCATTTGATCAAAAAACGGGCGAGGATCTACGCCGGTTAAGCGAGACGTCTTTTTACTCGACTGCATTTTTGACAATGCAGTTTGCGTACATTCTCGGCAAATTCTGTCTAGATATTTTGGGTTAATATTGGAATAGGCGCGATGATGTAGTTTTCGGTATTTCTTGTGATCTACATCGGACATATCGCGTAAGCCACCAGCCTCAAACTGTAAACTAAACGGGGCCACGGGTTCATTTAGCAGGGATAAGTCATGCTGTTTCAGGAATTCACGGCCCAGTTTTAAATCCACAATACAAACCAGCGGGCGAAAGCTCAGATACCGCAGATCAGGCGGGGATCCAATTTTAAAAATGGGCCCCAATTTTTCCCGTTTCTGAAGGTAGTAATTTTCATCAAGAGCGGGCTGAATGGGCAGAAAAGTCAGTTTACCGGGTGGCATCCCTGACCACAGACCATAATCCGTTCGTGCGCGGATCAGGTAAAATCCAGCGACAACAAATCCCGTTACCAGCAGCGCAATCTTGAGGTCCGGGAAAAAATACAGTGTTAGATAAACCGCTGCCCAATAGATACCAAGGCCAACAAATAACTTGCCTACCCGACCCCGTAAAAATCCGGACGAAAAGATAGTCCGATGAACAGCAACAGGTGACTGACAGAGACGATAGGCTTCAAACAATCCTAAACGCCAAATGGGCCAAGGAAGTAAGGCTAGAAAAACAAATGTAAGAAATACCGCCATATTATCAGACATTCCATGCTCTTTCGATCGCTTCTACTATCACAACTGATACCTAATTCAGCATATTACCCATGTTGTTTTGCCATGTTATTCTCAAAATAGCATGCCAGATTTTCAATATTTTCCTGAGACAAACAGCTCAAGTGATTTCCAGGCAAATCTATAAATTCCATCGGTTCCTTTACCGCCGCTTGCCAACCGAAATCCTCGGCACAGGCACTCATCGTTTTTGTGTCATGTGCCCGTATAAGGATTACAGGGCTGTCATACAGATCCCTTCCAGGAGAATAGGCTCCCATAACTTGTTGATATTTTGCCGTGACTTGTCTTGCCAGAATTCTGCCAGGAGAGAGAGCAGATGAGGCACTGGAAAATAAGGACGCAAGAGGCGTAGATCTGTAGATTTTTCCGGAGATCCTTTGCACGCTCCGTGCCAAATGACGCCACTCCCTGTTTCGAACATGTTGCCACAGTATCAAAAGCTTCAAATAGGGATAGGAATAGGAATAGGAAGAGCCGGCAACAAGGACATCAACAAGAAACAATCTTTCAACAGTCTCGCCTTCATTTCTGAGCCGTTTTGCGACTTCAAAAGCAACCACGCCACCAAAAGAGTGGCCAAGCAATTGATAAGGTCCTGTTGGTTGAAGGTCGCGAACTATTTGATAATATGCGTCGATAAGTTCAGGCAGATTAACGTGCCAATCCAGTCCAGCACCCAATTTCGAAATAAGCAGTTGGTGCTCTTTTGCCAACAGACCGTAAATCGGTATACCTGGCGGAGTGATATTGGCTATTTCCTGATAGTAGGTCAGACCGTGAATACAGATCAAAGCGGGCTTTTCCGATCCGCGTCTAATCGAAACGATGAGGTCGCCCAAAGGCATCTTCTCAGTTACACAATTCCTGTATATCGCCTCAAAGGTCTTGAATTCGAAAATCGCTGGCAAATTCAAATGAAGGCCGGTTGTTTTTTCGATTTCCGAAACCAATAACAACGCCCTGATGGAATTTCCGCCAAGATCAAAAAAACTGTCAGAGTCAGAAAAACTGTCAATTTTCAGGCATTTCTTCCAACATCTTGAAAGAGCAATTTTCAAGTCATTGTTGTCTTCAAAATCACCCGTAAAACCGCTGTATTCTTCAACCTCCGCTTCCGAGGGCCTAATATGGACGAATGAAGCGGCGCTTTGCGCCTCAGGAATAGCCTCACAGGTCACTATCTTTTCCAGAAAGGATTGGAAAAATTCACTAATATCCTCAATCAGCGACACGCCGAACCGGGCCGGTGAATACTCGATCACTCCCTTTAGTCCAGCAGAAGTCTGATCGAACTGCAGGGCAATATCGGTTTTGCATTCAGGAGCGTTATGATAGGCAATATGAATGTCACACTCAGCGATGCTCTCCCCATGTACCCGTGCTTGGCGCAAGGAAAACAGCGTCTGAAAAAAGGGTCGACCTGTGTCGTCCCGTTCAGGGGCAAGATGTATGACCAGCAATTCCAACGGAACATCTTTATGAGCAAGTGCCTGTAACACGCTCTCATGCACCTGTTCGAGAATATCAGAAAAATCCATACCCTTGTTCGCCTGTATTCTCATGACAACGGTATTTAGCAGGTATCCCACTTGCATATGGAGTTTCTTGTCATCCCGTATGGAAACAGGGATGCCAATGGACACCTCGTTCTGCTGGCCAAACCGCGCCAGCGAAATGGCATACACCGATAGTAAGAGGGCAAACAACGTTGTTTTTTTTGAAGACACATAATTTTCCAAAGCCGTGGACATTTGTTCCGGAATGGTAAAATCAAGTCGACCATAGCCAGAAAGAGTCTCTTCACGCCGTTGCTCTGAAGTCGGAAGAGCTAGGACAGGAGAGAGGCCCGATAATTGTCGGCGCCAATATCCGAGTTGTTTTTCAAACTCAGGTCCATCAACCAACGCCTGTTGCCAGGAACAAAAATCGCTATACAGCTCAATCGTCTCTGTTGATCCAACCGCTGACACGGGGGATAGTGCCCGTACATATCCGGCCTCAAACTCTTGCATAAGTATGCCGATAGACCATTCGTCAACCAGGATATGATGCAAGTTGAGCAGCAGCACGTGATGCTGTTCGGCGCATTGAATGAGCCGAAACCGATACGGCCGCGTCTCACCAGTAAAGGAAAAGACATGTGCCGCCTCCTCCATGATTAGCTGTGATGTCAACTCATTGAATGATGGTGCCTGTATCTCCTGTAATGATGTCGTAATAACGGAAACATCATCGATCTTGTCCGTCCGGGCCAGGATCTGCTCATTTTCCTGAGAATAGGATGTTCTGAATATTTCATGTTTTCTGACGATTTGGCGAAGGCTCGTCTTCATCGCCGACAATTGAAAACGACCGGAAAACTCAATTGATATCACAATGTTATAGGCGATATGACGAGAACTATTATGATGTTCAAACCAGATTTGTCGTTCACCAAAGGAGAGCTGTCGCGTTTTAATCGCCGCTTGATTGATGACAGGCGACAACGGAGACTGTCGCTCAATTCGAAGCAGCGCAGCGCAGAATTCGGCCAGTGTCGGATGGGCGAATATCAGTGACAAGGGCAAACGAGTGTGCAGAGATTCGCCAACCTCTGCAATCATCTGGATCGCCTGCAACGAATTGCCACCCAACTGGAAGAAATTATCATTGTCATCGATATCTGTGGCACGAAGGATTTTCTTCCAGAGATTGGCAACTCTTTCGTTGGTCTCCTCGGTCACGGAACGTCGCGCCGTCTGCTCCTGCAAATCAGTGTCGCCGAGCAGAGCCGACAAAGTCGCCCGATCGAGTTTTCCATTATTCGTCAGCGGCAGTGTATCGATATATAGGATTTTTGATGGAATGGCATAGACGGGCAGATATTTTTCAAGGACGGTTCGAACTCTCTTTAAATCGATCGTCGGTTTTGTCCCTCCCGTGGCCAAGATAGCACCGAGAGCGAGATCACCCGTTCGCGCGGTAAATGTGACAACAGCCCAGTTGATAAAGGCAGTCTTTTCCGTCAAAATCGCTTCAATCTCGCCAGGTTCAATGCGATGCCCACGTATTTTGATCTGATCATCGATCCGCCCCAAGAATTCGATGGATCCATTTTTGTGCCTGCGCGCTAAATCACCTGTGCGATATAGCCGCTCGGTCCTGCCGCCGCCATCATCAGAATATTCGATGAATTTTTTAGCTGTGAGAGCAGGATCGTTTATATACCCACGGGCCAATCCGGGACCACCGACACACAACTCGCCGGTGGTTTCCACAGGCACTTCATTGTGATCGACATCCAGTATTCGAATATAGGACTCGTTTATCGGTTTTCCGATGAGCACGGACGAAAAACTCTCGAGTCCGGCAGATGTAATCGCGTGACTGCATGCAAAAGTCGTTGTTTCCGTGGGTCCGTAGCCATTGATCAGTGCTGTCTCAGGCAACAAATCCAGAGCCATTTGCACATGTTTGACCGATAATTCCTCACCGCCTGTCAGCAATTGTGTAACATTTTTAAGCGCGCTCGGTATTTGCTCTATCGCCATGTTGAACAGCGAAGAGGTTAACCACAGAACACTAATCTTCTCGGACTGCAAAACACCCGCAAGCTCGGTGAGTGAAATTGTGTTCCCGGGATAGACAACACAGGTACCACCATTAAGCAAGGGCGCCCAAATCTCAAAAGTGGAAGCATCAAAGCCAGTAGGCGCTAATTGCAAATGCCTTTCTGCCGGTCCGAGCCTTACATAGGTTGCTGATTGGACAAGATGTAGGATGCTCCTATGCCTGATTTCAACGCCCTTTGGATCGGATGTTGTACCGGATGTGTACATGACATAGGCAATATCATCAGGCCCAACAGGTATGTTCAAATTTCCGGTTAGTCTAGTCTTATCCAGCGCCTCTTCGAAATCAACAAAGTGGGAGACCGTCAAATGGGTATTCAGAAGGGATCCTGAACCACATACCACGATATCAATGCTGGTTTCTTCAGCACAATATCTCAAACGAGTCGTAGGAAACAGCGGATCCAGTGGAATATAGGCGCCACCGGTTTTCAAGATCGCCAGTACTCCAACAACAAACCAACGTCCACAATTGGCATCAATTCCGATATTCTGGCCAGACGTTGCGCCCACGTCCACCAGCCGGAGCGCCAGTTGATTGGCTAGGTTATTGAGCTCATCATAGGACCAGACCTCACCGTCCAGACTCAATACCGGTGCGTCTTTATCTAACCGGACCCATTCTTCGAATTCTGAAACGACTGACTTCTCTTTAATCACAGGATTCAAATCGTTTCGCATTTTTTTCGGATCCCTTCTCTGGCCTATCTAATGCTTCTGTTCATCAAGCCCTGCACACCTAACTGAATATCCACTAGCGCCCCGTACTCCAATCCGTCAAAATATTGCAAGTGCAGTAAAGACTGGTCGGAGGCAACAGCTGCAGAGAGCCCTGCGCCAAGATCCAGCTGCCTAAAATACCTGTGTTTTTTGGCGTTCTGCGGTCCAATTTCGACCTCGTTTGTTACATGTGCCAGTCCCCCTGGCGGCACAGCCACGGATGTTCCAGGAGTTGAAAATCCGCAACCCACCGACTTCAGGACGGCTTCCTTGATCGTCCATAATCGATAGAATTCGCTCAGTCTTTCAGTCCGATGAAGATGATGCAGATGGCGCTGTTCACGGTCAGTGGCAAAAATCTGTAAAAGCTGTTCACAATCTTTCAAGGGTAGGATTTTTTCAACGTCAATGCCGACGACGGTGTTGGTTGAGAAAACCAACACACAAATTCCGTCGCTGGTCGACATGTTAAACTGTATCCGTTGGCGACTTTCCTCGGTGCAGACACCTGGTTTTCCCTGCGGTCCATAGGTGAACGAAATGTCCTCCGGCCGACATTCTAGATATCCCGACAAAAGTGACCGTAAAATGCTTCTACGAAAACGGTAAGAAAGTTCATCTTTTCGAAAACGAAAATTTTCAGCTCTCTCGGCCTCATCCGCCGACAGTATGCTGGAGAAACCACTAGCAACATATTGCCTGAGGTCAAAATGCCAGATATGAGCCGTGTCCGGCGAGAGCGTCTTGAACACGTCTTTCTCAGTCTGCGTTTTAGCCTGTGATTCCATACATTTCTTTTTCGCCAACAAACAATCACAGTGAAGGGCTGAACGGTGACAATCAACCATAAACCGACAATACTCAGGCAACGTCCTAGCAATTGTCTTGTTTTTAAGCATATATCAGACAAAACCCTCATAACAAGATGCGATTTATCTAATTATATAATTATCATGAAGTAATCTTGTATTTCGTTTCCAAAAAAGGAAATACAGATTTCAGACAGATGTATTTTTCGCGAAATAACGCTCCAAATTGTTGATGTTCGGTTGCACAACGCATGTCAAATGCGTCCCTGGCAGGTCGATAAACTCTACTGGTGGGCCAATCAACGGCTGCCAGCCATAATCATCTCTATTTGCGCTGAGAGTGCGTGTTTTATGTGCCCGTATAAGGATCACAGGGCTGTCATACACGCCCTTCGCCGGAATATAGCCATGCATGACCTGCCGATATTTCCCCGTAACTCTTTCCGCCAGAGCGGGACTTGAGGGGCTCAGTTTCGAAGGGCTCACACGGTATTGCCAATGGCGGCCGAAGCGCATGAATTTGCTCCCTACCCGTCTCATGATCCGTCCCAGATCACCCCAATTCCCTTGCCGGATCAAGCGAAATAATTTCACGATTTTTTGAACCATATAAGGATAAAACGGATCTTTCAGCAGCGCATCAATGAGAAACAGTTTGTCAACAGCTTCCCCTTCATTTCTGAGCCGCTTTGCGATTTCAAAAGCAATCACCCCGCCGAAGGAATGGCCTATCAATTGATAGGGGCCTTTTGGCTGCAGATTACGGATCATGGTGTAATAGGTTTCAATGAGACGATCCAGATCGACCTCTTGGTCCTGACCCTCACCAACGGTTGAAACAAGCGCCTGATGCTCTTTCGCTAGCAACCCGTAAACCGGCGTATCAGGGGACGATATTGTGGAAATTTCCCGGTAGTAAGTAATGCCATGAACGCAGATCAATGCTGTCTTTTGTGATCCCTCCTGAAAGGTAACTATCAGATCTCTTAGCGGAATTTCTGGTGCACTGATAATAGTACTCAACGCGCCAAAATTTTCCAGCTGTAGAACCGTTTCAGGATCCAGTGTTTGGCCTGTTGCCTGCTCAATATCCATCGCCAGAGATTTAGCAAGGGCCGGCGTGCCACCCAGATCGAGAAAGCTGGCGGAGAACAAAAGACCATCAACATTCAGGCATCTTTTCCAGCAAGTGGCAAGGGCAATCTCAAGGTCACTGCACCCTTCAAATTCTTTCGCTTTGTCTGTAGTTCCGTCGTCTGGCATCGCACCATCGTCTGATTTTTTCAAGCCGTCCTTCTCCTCGTTCCATCCTTCTGGCAATGGCCTCCCGATGAGACCACCAAGATCACGTGCGGATTTATTCGGTTTATCTTATGTTTCAAAATATCGGAAAGTCGAGATGAATGTTATTTTTTGTTGCAACGCACCGTAATCGCACAAAAGAATTCCTAATAACGCACCAAGAGTTCTCTTTCCCATCGATGACATCCTGTTTAACATAAGAAGAAACCAGCACGTAATGTGATAAAGGGCTGCGTTTGATGGAACTGAAACTTAATCAAGGTATACAAGTATGAGCACTGTTGAAATAGCGATACGTTTTTCCGGTGTCACGGCCCTCGCCTTTATTGCTGTTTTATGGTTACGAGATGTACATGGAAAACAACTTGGAATATTGGTCGCTCTTTTTTGCTTTAGCATTGCCTCATATCTACTATGCCCGCCAATGGTTCGTGAATGGCAATTAGGTATTATTGAAGTTCCCTTTTTTATTGGCTGCTATAGTGCTGCAGTATTTTTCTTTCTGATGTCTCGGGCAATTTTTGATGACCAGTTTCAACTGCGCCCCTGGAACGCTGTCTTGCTTGTCATTATGATTGCTTTGGGGTTTTGGCACCGATATGCCGAAAGTATGAATTCTGACACAAATGTGGCTTTTAACTCAGAGACAGTATCACTCGCATTACATCAAATTCTCTCACTAGGGATTACGGTATCAGCTCTCGTGCTCGCGAGAAAAGGAAAGGCTAGTGATTTAGTTGAATCAAGACGGAAGTTTCGCGATGTGTTTGTTGGTGTTTGCGGTGGTTATATCCTCATCGTACTCGTCGTCGAAATTGTCTTAAGAGATCAAACCGCACCACAAACTTTAGAGCTTATCAATATAGCGGCTATTTTCCTCCTTTCATTCGTTTTTGCTATCATGATGACACAGCTAAAATCAGGATTAGAGCCCGTATTTGCATTTAAGAAATCTTCAGCAATCTCATCTCCAACAGACCCAGAGATGGAGAAACAGAAAAGAAATTTGAAGCAACTTATTGAAGCCCGCTTCATATATCGTCAAGAAGGCTTGTCCATCGGACAGCTGGCAGCAGAATTGGATACACAGGAATATCTTCTACGTAGACTTATCAACGGTGAATTGGGGTATCGCAATTTCAACGAATTCCTAAATTTTCATAGAATTACAGAAATTCAAACGAAGCTATCCAATCCAGAGCTTGTGAAAATGCCTATCTTAACTTTGGCCATGGATTGCGGATATTCGTCACTTGGCCCCTTCAACCGCGCATTTAAAGAACAAACTGGTGTAACGCCAAAAGAATACCGTGCACAAAAATTGGCGTTATAAAGAACAACAACTAACCAAAATCACTACAAAACATAGCTGATTTCGAAATCGACTATAGTTTATCCGGGATCGATAAGACCGCAATCAAGGATCAAGCTAACTCTCTATTTGTCGCCGCGGGAATTACTTTCCGCCCGATTGAAATAATTAGGGAGTATTGACATGGCCAAAAATCGTGATTTTCAGCGATACAAATTTATTCGCATATATAGCGTTCTCTCCATTCTGACCGGAGGAGTTCATTATGCGTAAACCCGAGTTTATTGCGCGTCAGGGACGACGACCTTCAGGTCTCTTGGGCTATCTTGTCGCCTTCATTATGGCAAGTGAAACGGAACCAGAAAACGTTCAAACTCTCAATTTGTTGGAAATGAAACCCAACGACAAGATACTAGAAGTGGGATGTGGGCATGGAGAAACACTACGGAGTGCTGCTAAGCGGTGCGTAAATCTATCAGTCACTGGCATTGATTTCTCCGATGTTATGCTCAACGTTGCTCGTCGCCGTAATAGAAAGCTTATAACCTCAGGCCACGTGAAAATTGACAAAGGAGACAGTGCCAATCTTCCCTATTTGAATGACGGTTTTAATAAAATCTATTCAGTTCATACTATCTATTTTTGGCAAAATCCGGAAATACACCTGCAAGAAATTCTGCGTGTTCTAACCCCAGGCGGCCAGTTTGTCCTTGGCTTCAGATCAGGCGATGATGCTGCCTTTGCTGAAAAATTCCCTGCATCAATTTACAACTTGCGAACAGCAGCAAAGATTGATGCACTGCTTAGACAATGTGGGTTCCGTCAAGTAAGGCTTCAAAAGCAGAATATTTCAGGACACATAATGTACTGGATAACTGCCAGCAAAACCCTGACAGGGGGAGAAGCACATGTTTGATTTCTCCACTTGGGTGGGTTTCGTCAGCCATGACATACTCAAATACCTAATTCCGGCGGGAGCCGTATTCTTTGTAACACGAGTAGTGCTTGCAAAGGCTCTAAGCAGCCGAAAAATTCAGATCACTCAAACTAACCGTCGTCAAATTTTTCGCGAAATTGGCTGGTCCTTACTATCAGCTACCATTTTCGCCAGTGTCAGCATGCTTGGTATAATGGGTCTTGCTACCCTTGGCATAAACAAAATCTACACAGACATATCTGATTATGGGTGGGCGTATCTCTTGTTAAGCCTATTAGTGATGATCGTGGCTCATGATGGATATTTTTATTGGACCCATCGCTTGATGCATATTCCGTCGGTGTTACGCGTCACCCATCTATTGCATCATAGATCACGTGTGACAACGCCATGGACAGCTTATAGTTTCGATCCAATTGAAGCTGTCATTCAAGTGGCCTTTGCCCCCTTATTTGCTCTTTTCATTCCAATTCATCCAGTAGCCTTGCTAATTTGGAGCCTTCATATGGTGATACGAAACGTCATGGGTCATTCGGGATACGAGTTATTCCCAGCCAGTATGCCTCGTAGCCGCTACTTCGGATGGATAACGAGTGTAACCCACCACGACCTGCATCATCAAAACGCTAGATGGAACTTCGGTCTCTACTTTACTTGGTGGGATCGGTTGATGGGCACTGAACATCCAGAATACTTGGAGCGTTTCGAAGCAACAACCAACGTAAAATAAAAGAGCTGAAGAAAAATATATTTCTATTTTAATGAATTCACCCGGCACAAAATCCGCTTCGGCGGATTTTGATGTTACCGACAATACGTTTTGTCAGCCCGCATAAGACAAGCTATTAGAATAAAATGACAAGGCTTGAATATAGTCTGTAGGAAAATGGCTGGGGTGGCAGGATTCGAACCAAATTTCGTATTTTCTTATATATATCAATAACTTAAAAACTGACTGCGAACCTTAAAAAACCGATTTTGGACCACTAAAGTGGACCACGTCAATGTATTTTTATGAGAACAAAAGATAATTGAATTAGGTTATCGTCAAACAGAATTTTTGGAGTCTATTTCCTTATTAGGTGTTTCCACTATTTGCAAAACTCCCGTGTCTTGGGCCTTTGCATTTAGATTGTATGTCTGTATCGTTTCGTATGCATCTTTAGGCTCTGAGAAGGCGACAGCTTTATCAGTCTCTTCGCTTTGACCAAACGTTTTGGATTCCAGCCAATAAGAAAAAACACTTCCAGAATTCGTCAATGCAATTGAATATTCAGTTGCACCCTCAGGAAAGCCCACATCATCAAATTTGCTCATTACTCTATCCATTCCTCAACATAAGACAGTTTGCATGCTGTCATCTCATTTTGGGTTCGGGTGAAAGGTTCCAGCCATCACACCTGAATTGATGGGCGTCACCTTTCTATTTTCGCTTGCGCTTCGGCATCGGTCTGCCTGCCGGCTTCTTTTTGAAACCCCGGGCCGGAATTTTTTTTCCGTTGCTCAAATTATAAGTTTTCTTCTTTCCTTGAGTAGCCATGATTGATCCTCTTTGTTTATGAGATGATCTATACATTCCGGCAGCGGCAGAACCGGTCGCACATTATTGTTTAACCGCCTAATCGTGATATTTAATTTCTTTACGTTTAACGAAAGTAACGCCGCTTTTTACCGCACAACCATCTGCTTCTTTGCCCGCCTCGTACGACCCTTTAGTTTTTCAAAGCCGAGGAAACTCATTCTTGCCGTTACTATTTTTCCGGCTAGATGATGTAATGTGTGGCTTTCACGATAACCTTCTATCTTTGCTTGGAACAGTGGATCAGCTGCAAATAGAGGGGGGCCGATCTTCAAATTGCAAACTGCGCATATGTTCTGTCACTTCATCGCATTCTACAATATCGTTCATCAGATCAATTAGTGCCTTACTCATGTATTTTTCTCGATTTAACATTGATAGATAGATAAAAAAAATAAGGTCATTGTGAATATTTTTGCCCTTGCTAATTCAAAATAGAGAAGCATCTCTTGAAAGCTATTAGTCTCACTCAGTTGCAACTATTCCATTGTCGATTTAAGGGCTAAATAGCTTCCACAAACGGATCAAACAAAGTTTTCGACTGTCCTTCCGTCGCAATGTCTCGTATCATTTCTGGAACAAAATATTCTGCCATTTTTATTAGCTCGCTACTGACTATTCCTGCGGAAGCATCATCTCTCTTAATTGTCGAGTAGACGAAAATTGAAGGATGTTCTTGTTGATCAACTCTCTCCGCAAATGGCCTTTCTCTGCAGATATATGCTTGGTTGTGTTTTTCGTTTATTTCACGTGTCAAATTTTCTAGAACACTAAAGACTTCTTCAAAATTACCGCGATAGGCTTTGCTACCTTCCACTTGAAATCTTGGGCTAATCCAAAATCCAATTTGTGCACCGATATTGCGAAAACCCCATTTTATTATCCCACGCCCCAATAGCGGATCCCCTGCTGGAATAATATATCTGTAGGTTGCGCCTCCAACAAAGGACACCTCTCTATTGACTGCTTCTAATGCATTCAATTCAGTCGCTACACCTTCAGCTAGATGCCCCGCGGCGACATTTTTTTCGTTCCAAGGATCCGTTCCTTTACGAACCTCAATGACTCTGAAACCGTCTTGTTCTAGATCAGAATTCGGGATTATCTCCTGTAAAATTGGCATAATCTTGTGAACTAAGCTTGGTATCTCTGTATCATCGGACCTCAATGCATCCCTAACTCGGAGCAATTGTTTCTTCGATTTCTCCAAGAATGTTTTGCAAACGTCTCTATCCAGCTGCGATATGGCTAATGCAACATTTTTTCTGTTTTTGGAGCGATTGGTGAGAGAGCGATTTTTAAGGCTTCGAATGTAATCATCGATCTGTACATTCTTATGGTTACTTTCACCGAATGCCTTCAGCCAATTATCTAACAAAAATTGGTAGGTAATGAATATGAAATCATTTGAAGAAAACGGATTCTTACTTAAGTCAGCAAGTTTTTTGTTTAGATAAGGATTGACGTAAACGCATAATATTGTCGCTTCAGGATATTTATTCTTAGCCCAGTCAAAATAATCAACAGTTTGATCTTCGCCTTCTGTGCTGTAGATTTTGTTTTCGAGAATCAGAACAAATTTCGTCTGGTTGATTTCTGCCGTAAGAAGAATATCAGGGCGTACAGAATTTCTAACATTACCATTCCAAGCGTCTTGAAACTCCCTCTTCACATCAACATTTGAAATGCTAGTGGCAGGTTCCTTTAAGCTACCCAAAAATTCATTTGATAATACCAATCGGCCTTCATTGAGTTTGGCTAGTTTTTCATGTGCGCCTTCGTTCTCCGGACTCAATTTTTTTAACGCCAATAAAAATTGAATGAGGGGTTGGTTCCCAAGATTATGATTTTCAGCCGGATCAAGTAACCACGCGAAAAAATCGCTATGAGTGTCTTCAATTCGATCGCACCCATAAACACTAAGTGAAGGTCGATATCCGAAATGATCAACAAATTCTCTAAAATCTGTGCCTTCAGCCCATTCATTCAAGTCAGTCATTGGTTACCTTTCCGAATATAATTGTTTAGAATTCTCATAAAGCCACCCATGCTCAATACACATCTAAAGTTAATCTCTTATTACTTGTGGTTCGCTAACGCGGCACTCAATAAATCTGAATAAGTCTCCCGCAGTGACGCAGGTTCAATAATTTCAATACGATCCCCCCAAGTAAACAGGTGCCAGCACATTTCAATCGTGCCTTTAGCCTCAAATTCAACGATAACGCTACCGTCCTCCAAAAGGACCAATGGCTTCTGCGTTGGGTGAAACTTGTAAGCGGCAGCATCTTCAGCCCCTTTCGGCGATGACCCGAATTGTGTTGTTGGATCGCCAAGTTTCTTCTTCGGCAGAATTTTCCATTTCACCCTAATTGCGGGTTCCTCTTGATACGTTCCGAAGGATTGGTCGGCATATTTTTTCAGATCAAAATCGCCATCCTTTGTGAAGGTAGTCTCTAGGACATTTAGATCCGATACCTTCGGCATTCTCCTGCGTTCAATTTTATCCGTCCCCTTAACTTTGCCAACAATGTAGTGATGTTCTCCGTTGATAATCCCATAAGGCTGGAACGTCTCTCTGGTGGTTGTGCCATGCCATGGGTCAGAGTAGACAAAGGAAATTTCTTTCCATGCACTTATAGCGCGGACCAAATTTGCCAAGGTTTCCGGCGGCGTGTCTTTCTTCGGGCCCGGACGTGTTGAAAACTCCAATAACTCTGCAGCGTATTCGATATTAGAATGCACCGTCTCACTTTTTGAACGCAGAATTTCTTCCTTCAAGCGCATCAAGTCTTTCACAAAACTGGTTTGGTTTTCTTTCTTCAACAACCGCAAGGCCGCATCAAGAGCAACAATAGTATTTTCTTCATTAACGACACGACCGAAGAAAAGGCTCTCACGCTTTAAAGAATTGAGTGAATCCGGGTCCAATCGCCATGCTTGTTGTGTTTTTCGACCATCTCCGTCATCTGTTTCTACGTCGGTAGGATAAATAGCGCCATTTTGATAATCGGATGCTGTATGACCAACACCCTGCCACGAAGCCAGCCGCTTTACAGCAGACATCATACGTTCGGCCGTTCGCCGCCCAACGTCAAATTCTTCAATTATTTTCGATAGTGTAATACCTTGCGGCCGCTCCAGCATTCGCATGAGTAGAAGTAAATCTACTGAGCCATCAAATCTATTTCCCAATGTATTTATTCCTCCTTTAGCAGTAATATCCCTAGAACGTAGTGTTCTGATATACCCTTGTAAAGGTCATGTGCGTCAATAACGGTCGTATATATTTTTTGTGAACCACAAGGAATTTTGACTGCTGCTGTGGCCTCGTGGAAAACTTGGTCGCATCCATACTCAATGCTTTCATCAAGCTCTCTGCGACCGTAATTGACACAAGGGAGTGTTACAAATTTTGCTAATGACGAGTGAGATTTCAAATAATGTGACCAATACTCATTATTGCCAACCGTCACCTTAAACAAAGTTACTAGCGAGAGGGGTAGATATGTTCACAAAAATAAGAGAGCCACATCTCACCAAATCCAAGTTTATCTCCGGACTACAATGCCATAAAAAGCTCTGGCTGGAATGTCACTCAAAGACTGACTATCAAGAACCTATCCCGGGTTCCGGATTTCACATTGGCTCAAAAATCGGAGAAGCCGCGCATAATTTGTTTCCAGACGGAATTCTTATTGAAGAAGCCGCTTTTGAACATGAGGCCGCGCTACGCTCTACTCAAAACGCAATTGATAACGCTGCAATTCCGGCGATTTTTGAAGCCGCGTTTGAATATAACAACATCAGAATTCGCGTCGATATATTGCAGAGACACGAAGATGGCTCTTGGAGCCTTATAGAAATCAAATCGGCCTCAACGGTCAAAGACCACCATGTTAATGACGCCGCCCTTCAATATTATGTATTGACCCAATGCGGTCTAAAAATACGCTCTGCCCAAGTTGGGCGAATAAACAAAGAATATACAAAGACAACCAACACAATCGATTGGGAAACCTATTTTGTGCTCGAAGATCAAACCGAGGCTGTGTTAGCTCGCCAAAATCTGGTTGCCACTGCACTCGCAGAACAAAGGTCTATGCTGGCTGGAAACGAAGCGCCGGAAGTCGCGCCCAATAAAAACAGATGTAGCAAGCCATACACATGCGAACAATGGGAGGATTGTACGGCAAGTAAACCTCTGGATTGGGTTCATAGATTGTATCGGATGAATTGGAAGGTTGCCAGTGCTCTCGAAATTTCTGGAGTCGTTTCTGCTGCGGATATACCTTTGGATTACGATCTCTCCGCTGATCAATCCCGCGAATATTACACCCATAAAACCGGCAAAGAATTTATATCGAAGGGGTTGCCAGATGCGTTAAGTGACTTTGGGCCCCCTGCACATTATCTAGATTTTGAATTTTCGCGACCTACACTTCCATATTTCCAAAATACGACCCCAACGGAACTGATAGCATTTCAGTGGTCCTGCCATTTTATCAGCAATAAAGAAGAGCTTTTAAAACTTACGGTTTCTGATTGCTTATCTTTAGGCAAAGGAACAAAGCCCAATAGCCATTTTGAATATCTGGCTGATGGTGATGTAGATCCGTCTCGCGAATGCGCTGAAAAGCTCTTGGATATTCTTGGAAAAGATCAGTATCCAATACTCGTCTATCATGCGACTGCTGAAAAATCAGCGATTAAAAGTCTCGCCAAGCGTGTCCCAGAGCGGAGTGCAGAATTACTTTCTCTTCTCCCCAGACTGCGCGACTTACTCCCCGTCGTGCGCTCACATACATGTCTACCTGAATTTTTCAAAAAACCACTCTCTCTGAGTGGTGGCACCTATAGTATTAAAACTATCGCCAACGCTTTCGATCCTGAATTTGATTATGCCAACCTTACAGGTATTGCCAAAGGTGATGCAGCTGCAGAGGCATTCTACAGATTGGTCAGCGGTGAATTTGCCGTAGACGAGAACCGACAAGATTTACGGGATACGCTACTGGCCTATTGTCAGTATGACACCATTGCCATGATCGTTATTCATAAGGGTTTGTGGAATAAGTCAGGATCGCCTTAAGGGAATGTTATCTGCAACTCTGGATAACCCAGATTATTCGAAACCCACAGGCATCACCAAAGGGTCATAGGCAATGTCAAGAAAACGAAACCACAGGGCAAGAGAAGTCGTTATTTCAATTGAGACAACGGGTGTAAGGCCAGACGTCGATAAAATTGTCTCCCTTTCAGCAATTGAATTACTTGATCGTGAAGTTACAGTGAGCAATTTTCATACACTCGTTGATCCACAAATTTTGATATCTGCTGTTGCAACAGCGGTTCACGGTATTGATAATATTCAGGTGAACGGGCATCCGGTGATTACTGATGTCCTCGACGAATTAATGGTGTTTATTGGTGAGGATCCGATTGTTTCACATTACGGTTGGTTTGATATTAGCTTTATCAACGCTGTCCTTCTGAGTGAAAACAGAAAACCAATCCCAAAGCATCGATTGATTGACACCCTTGAAATGGCAAAAGCTCTGTTTCCAGATACACCTCTTAGTCTGGAGGCTTTACTCAACCGATTTGATATCACCGACCAACCAATGCCACCCAACATACGTTTACATGATGCACTTTTAATGGCGAAAATTTATCAATGCCTTTCCTCGGAAAAACTGAAAATAGGATTGGATGACTAAATATTACCTCACGAGCTCTCCACCACATTTCACTAAAGAACCGATGTGATCTCATTAACAGCAACATCTTCGAGTTTAAACGTGGTACCGGAGAGTAAGATGAATGAGAAGTTTTCAAAAACACCGCTCTATAATCTGCTCAATGCTATGAAGGTTGTTGATCGAAGCAAATTCATTGCAGTTACGATGACGCCAAAACTCGGCTACAGCATTTCTACAACTTGGTATACTGCGGATGGCCTTTTCCACTGGTTATGCAAATTGGACCCTAATCCATGGGCTGACAAGAATTTTGAGGAGCATCTAACCATCTTGCACCTCGCGACCCATTGCAGAGAATATCCGGTTGAATTGATTGAGAAATATAAGAAACTTCAATGATCGTCATACCTATCGGAAAATTCAACGAAAGATAAAAACCTCCAAACAATTGTCAATTCCAACACTCAAATTTAAATAGTTGGTCGGGGTGGTAGGATTCGAACCAAATTTCTTATTTATTCAAACATATCAATAACTTAAAAACTTACTGCGAACCCTAAAAAATCGATTTTGGACCACTAAAGTGGACCACGTCAAGAGATTTGAAAAAATCCGGCCTCACTGGCATCCTTTTTTCGAATATTTAGCGATCCACTGATCTATCCGCAGCATAATACGGTACTGCCGACAGCTCCTTCACATCGGTACAACATCCCGAACTTACTGATCAAATTGATTTGAAGGAGCAATTCCTAGACCATACACTTACGATTTGAACAGTCGTTTATTCTTCTCATACATTTGGTAACATTCGGATGAATACTGTTCTGCCAAACGCGCTGACCAAAGTCTGCGGTTATGCATTTCCATGGTCATATCGATAAATCTTTCACATTGTTTTGCCAGCTCTGTTATATAAAACTGATGTTCTCGATTGACCTGACCCGCATTCAGTTTTCCTTTAAAATGTTGCATCACTTTATAAACAGAATCGAATTCTTCGAAATTGGTACTTGCAAATCTTTCATAATCAACAGCATGCATCGGCTTTGGACCGTATTTAATAACATAGTCAGTCAGTGCTTTTGATTGCACAATGATGGAGCCTGTCGTTTGTCTTTTTCTAAATAGTTCATCAATGTATTTTTTGAGTTCAGGAGTGAATTTAACGCCTTTTTTCAACAAATATTCGACAACTTCAAGATTTTCTCCACCCAGCGCATATGATAAGATATTGATCCCCGATTTAATTTCCGCGTGAACATCACCACCATGTTTAATCAAAACTTCTAAGCTTGAAATTCTGCCCTTGGAAGCTGCGAGGAAAAGCGGTGTTTTACCTTTGAGAATTGAATTAGCATCACCTTCGTTGGCTAACAAAAATTCGAGCATTTTCGGGGAACCATACGACGCTGTGCGATGAACGTAAGAAATACCTCCCAAAAGTGAATTAGGGGACTTCCCTGCACGAATTAGTCTCGTAGCAGACCCGAAATCATTGGTTCTTATCGCAGTCCAAAATTCGTCTTTATCGATTTCTTCTTGTTGCTTCTTCCTTGCCAGCTCGAGTTTTAACTCTTCTGCTTCCTCTTTGATTTGGTCTTTCAAATGCCTAACACTTTTTCTGGATCGTTCCATCATTTTGGCATCTACAGAATTTGATGAAATGACTTTCTCAAACCACAACAACGACTTTTCAAGATCAATTTCTATATCTGGCTCTCCATACCAGAACGTCGTCGCCAAGAAAAATTGTGAAGATACCAGCCCTTGCTCAGCCGCCTTTTCATGCCAATCAACGGACAAAGAATTATCGCGTTTCACACCACGTCCTCTGTAATATGCATTGCCAAGAGCATTCTGAGACCCTGGATGTCCTGCCTCAGCGCCTTTTCTATGCCATTTAACAGCCTCCACATAATCGGATTTATACCCTCCAGCTCCCGAAAAATGGAGTTTTCCAAGCACCCAATAACCCTCAGCTTGATTTTTCTCAGCCGCCTTCTCTCCCCATATACGGGCATTTGAGTAATCTTTCACAGCGTAAGAGGATACGGCCATTTTCCCAAGAGATTCAGCTGTAACCGCCTTTTTCAAGTCGTCATTTTCAGTTGAGAAATACGCTTCACCAATATTTCCATTTTCCAAGGCCCATAAGACTTCTACTTCGCGACAGCGCACCCAACCGATTGACAATTTTCTACGTTCCACTCGTTTTGAATCTCTTATGTAGTATTTTTCAGTATCTGAAGTTGAGTAGGTATCAGTGGCAATATTTTTAATTTTCCGTTTTGTATATTGTTCTGTTTTCTTTTTAGGTTGGGGTTCGCCGTCTCGAATAAATTGAGCAGCCGTTACTTTGATGGCGACACTTTTGTCCGTCAAAGTATAGATGCCGCTTTTGATGAAAATCATTTTCAAGCCGTTTTTATCCGTATACCTGTCCAGATAGATATATTTTCCATCTGCAAAAAACGCTTCCACGTATTGGCTGCATTTGTTCCCATCTGAAATTTTGTTATTACCAATAGTTTCAAAATCCCAAAAACCAATTATGTTTTCTGCGTGTGAAGAAGACTTGCTCTGCTTGCTCGCAGCAAATGACTTATTTTCTAAAAGCCGATTAAATGAGCTCAATTTTTCCGTCAAATTTTAAAATTGGATCCACAGCCTTGATTTTTTCGGGACTATTCCCTTCAATACACCTTTGGGTTTTCGATTAATCAAAATATCCTACTAGGTATTGAATATTCTGAATATATCCCTCTACCTTCCACATATTTGACGGAGAATGACGCCACGCAATTTATGCAACTTCGAGTTTCGCATGTTTTTTTTACAACAAGCCATAAAGTAGATTGCAATCAAGCCAAATTCTTCTCATGATGCAACTAATAGGAGCTTGCTAACCAAGTCAGCCTAACATGGACTTCTAACAAATAGTTGCTATTGGAGTATCAAAGTGAATAGTGGAAAAATTGCGCTGATAGTTATGAGTTTCTTACTTGTTGGTTGCCAGACGACAGGTAATCAGACAGAGTTCAAGTGGCACGTTAGCAATAAAATAGATCCCTTCGACGATTCTTCGAAATGCCAAATATCCACATGGAATATCAAACAAGGTAATAGCTTTGCTTGGAGAACGGCAAACGCGATTTACCCTCTTGTGGAAATTAGGAAGGGTGAAATATCCATTGGGCTGACACGTCCTCCTATTACTATTGGCAACACAAAAACTTTCATTCCAATAGGTACCGCCCAAATGCGTATTGATGGAATGGCTTCTTGGACAATCTTCCCTTCAGAAACGAAAATTGAGGGCGAAATAGACAACTCTTACATGCAGGACTTAAGCAAGGTAATGAAGGGGAACCCAAACATAAACCAAGAGGCATACGCCCAGATGATGAAAAACACTCAAATGTCTGCTCATCAACTGATGTCACCTTCAACTATGGCATCTGGAAGTAAAGCGATCGCTATTCTTGATCAAATGAAATCTGGAACAAACTTAATTTTCAGGCAGAGCTCGGCAAACATCAAAAGCGATCCTAACAAAATTTCACTAGCTGGATTTGGCGAAGCTTTGAAAAAATGTGGTATTTAGATCAACTAGATTTGTTGCCTAGGCTAAGCAAAGAGGCATAATTTTTCCGACTAGTGAACTGCGATGGTCGGGAAAACCTCAGTTTGTTTATTTAGTAGTATTGACCTCCAACTTCCCATCAATTGCTTTCAATCTAAATCAAATCAACGACTTTAACTTTTGCCTGACTGCTTCCCTCGATATAACGTTGGGTTGTAGATAGATCAGAATGCCCGGCAAGCTGCTGGATATCCCGAAGAGATCCACCAGCCTCTGTAATCTTATGGGCGGCTTTCGTAATGAAGGTCCTGCGTCCGCTATGGCTGGAGCAGCCGTCAAAGCCCATACCGGCGTACAGCCGATGGAACCAGACCGTTATTGACCCCACAGCCATACCTTTGATCTTCTCGCGTTCTGAGTGAATGATATGTGCTTGTGGGACAGCCTTGTCGCCCAACCGCGATTGATGATCGATCAAAGCTGATTTTAAATCAGAGTTCAAGGGAATGGTCCGGCCGCCGCCCTTTCCCTTACTGGCCGTATTGGGAAGAGCAATATGGTCAGAGACATTACCGTTAGCATCGGTAACCATCGCCCAAGTAATCGAGGCTATTTCTTTAGCCCGCAATCCGGCTTTAATAGACAAAAGGAACATAACCTTGTCTCTGACTGGATAACGGGACTCTTCCAAGTGCCTCAGTACAATACGGCACTGTTTGTCCGTTAAAACCTTCGCTTGTTTGCCCAGCGCCATGATTTTCTCCAATAACTGATAATAAAACATTCGATTTCATATATTTATTATCAGTAGGAAATAACCTCAACCGTTTTCTTTCTTGTAAGCCGCAGAAAACAACAACTGATAATAAAATAAGAATTATATTATCAGTTCGGAATCGAAGTTGTCCTTGGCGAAATGACTGAGCAATCATTTTCTGAATAGTGCCGGACGAACAGTATTAGATATTCCATCAGGCCGAATAAAAAAACTAGGGGGCTATGCAAAGTGACCGTGGTACCCCGAGTAAATGAAGGAAAAATTTGGGCCCCTTTGGTGTATTCAGTTTTTTAGTATGTACTTGCAATAAATCCAGCGCGCATTGATACGCTACGATTAACGACAGTCGTCTAATTTGACGCAAAGCTACTTAACGAATTAAAACTTAAAGAGGGTCGGTTGTTGAAGGCAAAGCGGACCACCCAATTAAGCCGTGTCGCAGGTCTGAATTTGACCCAGAGCGGAAGTAGTGGGTTTTGTGAAAGGAGTCAGGTATTGTGGAAATCGGATTTTATTAAAAAGGATAGACAATGGCCAAAGGTAATAATTCTAAAGGTAATAAAGAAGCTAAAAAACCCAAGAAGGAGAAACCAAAGGTCTCCGCAACGGCAAACTCAGGCGCTGGAAAAGCGGGCGTTGTTATCTCCGGTAAGAAAGCGAACTAGACAAAAATCAAATAGGCTAGCGCACTGTAAGGGCATGATCGACGAATTTATGTCTGTTTCGTCACTGTAAGCGGAAGTTATTTTAGAGAAATCTGAAAATTCAAAATCTGATGTTTGTTGTAAGGGGGTATAACGGAAGTGTTTTCAGACTGTTGAAAACAGCCGCTAGTGACCCACTGCGGACTTTTCTCTTTGTTATTCTGGCGCCCGGTCAGTAGGAAGCGTTTGTATAACAGTTCAATAGATTGGCTTCGTTCAACATAGTGGATTTCAAATACAAGCTGACTGTAAATGGCGGTTCCTGTTCCAAAACACTGGCACGCCAATTTAAGATCAATCGCCTTAATCGAGCCTCGGTCACAGATTTCACATTTATTTGAATTTATAAGGGGTGGCTGCATCTAGTGATTGTCTTGGCTCTGTTCTCTCACAATACTGTCGGTTGGAGCATGAAAAGTAATCCACGGGCTGACTTTGTTATCGATGCCTTGCAGATGGCATTCTGAAGGCGGAAACCAGAAGCGAAAGTGTTGATACATTCCGGTCAATACGTTCAGTATAAATGCCCGGGCTGGCGTAAATTCCTTATAGATAATAACTTGGAAGCTAGCTTGAGCCGCGAAGGAAATTGTCACGACAACGCAGTAGAATATGAAAAACGATATTATGAGAAGCTATTAGTTATCTAGAAAACTAGAGGCTTGTTATCTGGTTGGTATATTAGGTTCAAATACAGACCTAATTTTTTTGTAAATACATATAGATATTACTTAAAATTGTTTATATACAAACATTATCTTATGCTGCCTAAAACTAGGACATAAACCAAACCTCTACCTTTGGATAGAATACAAATTACAATATTTAGTTTGATGTAAAATAATGTGACGTGCTTTTTCTAAGCTTACAGGTTGAGGGCATAATGTTTTCCGATAAAGACAATAGAGTACGAGCCTTTAACCAAAAACTAATATCTGCTAATTCACAGGCGGATATTTGGCGTCTTTTTAAAAACCACATGCTTTACTACAGCATAACGGGCCTCAATTACGTTAATGGTGTGCCGGGCCAGCTTGCGTATTTTTCGACGATGAACAACGATTGGCGTGCGCTTCACGCAAAGAAATATGCTCCAACTGATTTTGTTACACAACACTGCATTTCCAGTGTGGACACGATAATATTTGATAGTCAAACTCGGATTGGCAGGACAGGACTAGATACAATTAATCAGCAAGCGCTTGAAGATTTAAAAGATTTCGGTTCAAGCTGCGGATTTTATACGCCGTTGCCAACGTCCTCTAGGAGCACGCTGGCTGCCGGTGCAGCATTTTTTAATACAACAGATGCGGAAGTACATGATCTTTATACCCAGCACGGGGTTAGTTTGAATATCGTTTTCCATATGGTAAATCAAGCCATGGCCCGATTTGAGATCAAGACAAATGACGAGTTTTTTCAATCATCGAATGGATTGCTTTTTAATAAAAAACATCTGCTTACAGACCGTGAGAAAGACGTATTGCGTTATCTGTCTGCGGGGCTGCGACCTGATCGAATAGCGGAAAAAATGAATTTGAAAAATGCTACAGTGAATTTGCATATCCAGAAAGCAAAACTGCGCCTCAATGCAAAAACACGGGAACAAGCGCTTGCAAAAGCGCTAACTACCGGGCAGTTGGTTCTTTGACTTTTTGATAGGAACAATTGGCGTTTGCTCATGGCAACTACAATAGCATGCTTTCGGACCCTTGCGTTAAGACGCCACATTGCATTTTGAAAGTGCTGATTAATTGTCGAGACCTGAAGGACCATTTTGTCTCCAATCACTCTTCCGACATATTAGACATGAAGATAAGATCGTCCAGCAGTCCGAATGCATAATTGGCCCACTGCATGCTAAATGAAGAAAGATTGGATTTTAAAATTTCCCATAATTCATTCTGGTCGATGGTTTGCTCGACACTCAGGGAAAGCTCATGTAATCGCTCATTTATTTTGTCATTTATCTCCTATAAATCAAAAAAATACGAAAAATTTTATTGACAGTATATCCGATAAAATTTGCGTTTATATATAGCAACTTTGCTATGTTCACGCCAGTAATTGAACGTGTTTTAAGTGGCAATAAGAGTTGTACTTGATTGAATAAATACTTGTTTTGACATCAAGTTTGATGCCGCTCAGTGAAAGCCTTGATCCGGGTAAAGGAGGTCCGTTCCCTGGCCTCTTATTGGAAACAACTGTCCGGCGTTCCTGTCTACGTAACTGGCAGAAGTTTCCTTGGATTGAAAACGGGTAGCATTATGCTGCCCGTTTTCTCATTTTTATGAAATTTACACGGATTGAAGGGCTGAAAATCGTTTGACATCAATATGACTGGTTTCACTGAAAATACTGTTGTTAATAGGGCGTATTGTTGCTTCTGATGAGAGGCCCTGGGTGCCATTTTCCTAATCCAGTTATTCAAGCCAGTATGGGACCAGATTGGCTCTTAAATCATTGCCCGTGACATGTCTCTTTTTGGCACTATGGAGACTATTTTAGATCGGTGAGTTTATGTCCGCAACTGTGCGGAAAGCGGAAGCTATTTCTGAGAAATCCAATTTCAGAATGCAAATGTCCGCTATGAAGGGGCAGAGCAGAAGTGATTTTGGCTAAGAAAAAAGTCTGCTTATGACCCTGAACGGACCTTTTTATGTCACTATTTGGAACGTAAAAGCGAGAAAGGGAATTAACCCCCTTTGCGCTTGAGCAGTATGTCAGACGTTTGTATAGCTGGCTTATTGGGGAACTTGGAGAATTCCCCTGTTCATGTCCCTCAGGCTTTACGACTACGACGCCAGCCTATAAATCCCATGACTGCGAGACCCGCGCCGTATAACGGGAGGGCCGCAGGAAGTGGGACTATAATGGTGAGAATGTGAGGTTTCCCCTATAGGATATCTTATTGTTTGGGGGGGGGAAGAAAAGAGATAATTCATTACCTACTTTACTGTACGAATTCCAATTAATCACAGTGAATGGTAACATATGTAAGAATTTGGAAAATAACCGATAGTAAGATATCTTTCCGTCTTCCATTCTAAATGTATTATAAATAAAATTTTGGTCGTCTACATCGGGAATGTCAATGAATATGGTAAATGTGCGTATCGTACCGTTTGGATTTTCGTATCTTCTGATCGTGAAACGCTCTGCCGTATAATAGCCTGTTCTAACTTCTCTGAGCGTGATAGTTCCTGATACTGTTCCTTCTGTGCCCGTAAACTGATAGTTGAAATCAGCAGCTTGTGTTGTGGTGGCAGCTAAAGAAACGACACCTCCGAAAACAAGAGATAGAATAAGATTTCTAACAAAGTTCATTTTTTGTAACCCCCCTACAGATTAGTCCGCTTAAAATCATGAGCCGCAAAGAACGGGAAAATGATATTCTATCTCGGTAAATTAATAACGTTGCGTTACAACGCATGGATACCTTGAACATGAACATTAGATCATAATAATACTCATGTATATATAGTTAAATTTCATTGACCATATTCATTTTGTTGGCGAGGTTTTTTTTCAATTTCAAGATTAGACAGGGAACCTAAATGCATCAAAAACCGTTGCACGTGACATGTCGCCTTTTGGCACTTTTCAGACCTTTTAGGACCGGCGAGTTTATGTCCGCAGCTGCACTGAAAGTGGAAGTTATTTCTGAGAAATCTGAAATTTCATTTTCAATGTCCGTTATAAGGGGGCTAAGCGGAAGTGTTTTCAGACCGGTAAAAACAACCGTTCATGACCCATTGCGGACATCAGAGTTCCTCATCCAACGCCTCGCGAATAGCGATAGCCAACTCAGAGATGGCGTAAGGTTTTTTCAGTTGTGTCTTTCTCAGCTTGATAAGGAAGGGGTCATCATTTTCAATTTCGCCCAGATTTTCATCATAACCACTGGTCAACAATATCTTTAGTTGTGGGTGTCTTTTATGTGCCTTCTGAGCCAATTCATAAGCGTTCATAAATTTTGGCATCACGACATCACTAAACAAAAGGTCAATATCGCGTTCTTGTTCGAGTATCTTCAAAGCACTTGGCCCATCTCCTGCCACAAGCGTGTTATATCCTAGGTCACCAAGATTAATGGCCACAATATCGCGTAGTCCCTCTTCATCATCGACAATCAATATTTTCTCATGACCTAGAGGTAGCTTGCCAGTTGTAATTTTTGTATCGTTCAGATCAGTTGCATTTTCAATAGTTCGGGGAATAAACAGATGAAATGCTGAGCCCTTACCTATTTCTGAATCAATAGTTATGAACCCACCAGACCGCTCAACAAAACCATAGACCATACTGAGCCCAAGCCCAGTTCCCTTTCCGACTTCCTTTGTAGTAAAGAAAGGATCAAAAACCCTGTCTATTACTTTATTGGTCATTCCTGCCCCTGTATCCCTGATAGTGATCTGGGCATAGCTTTCAGCTGAGGCTTTTGGATTATGCACAACAAATTCTTCATCAAATACTATATTCGCAGTTTCAATCGTCAGTTTGCCACCATCTGGCATGGCATCCCGCGCATTTAGCGCCAGATTAAGGATTGCGTCTTCAAAATCTCCGGGGTCGATTTCAACGGTCCATAATTCATCTGCAAGATACGTTTTTATATCAATGGAGACAGTTAGAGATTTGCTGACTAAATCCAGCAAATTGTTGACCGATCCATTTATGTCCACAAGCCGCACTTCATGTGGATCTTTCCGAGAAAATCCAAGAAGCTTGTGGGTGATATCAGCGCCACGTTCTACTGCCTTTCTTGCGACATCGATGCGACCAGCAATTTTATTGTCACCCGGTGGTAAGCTTTGAATGATTTCCAGATTACCCAAAACTATCCCAAGAATGTTGTTGAAATCATGAGCGATGCCACCCGTCAGTTGGCCAACAGCTTCCATTTTCTGCGACCGGCGGAGTTGTTTTTCAAATCGGTTGCGTTCGGTTACGTCTGATCCAGAAAGAAACATTAGTTCCTTGCCTTGGATATTCACCACCTCGGCATTGATAATTGTCTCGCGGATTTCTCCAGCCTTGGTGACGGCGTGTGTTTCGTAATTGAGTAATCTTCCGCGAAGTTTGAGTTCGCTTACAATTTCCTCTCGGCGCTCCTCTGAACCCCAAACATTTAGCTCAACTGCTGTCTTTCCGATTACTTCATGTTTCTCGAAACCTCTAAGCGTTAACCATGCGTCATTTACATCAATAAACGTTCCCGTTTCAATATCTGTAATTGTTGCTATGCCGTGACTGGATTTAAATGACGCTCGAAAACGCTCTTCACTTTCATGCTGCTTGGCTTCGCTTTTTTTTCGGTCAGTAATATCGGTGCGAACGGTTACCAAACCACCGGTCGATGTCAAGTGTTCGCGAATAGAGAGCCAGCGCCCGTTTGTCATTTGACGTTCTTCATCAGGGCGTGGGATGCCCCGGTATATGTCACGTTTCGCTAAGTAGGCTTCGATATCGAATTCCGGCGCGAGGTCTGCCAAATGTTCAGCGTGTCGTCTCAATGCAACGCTGCGCGGGGTGCCTGGCAGGTATACATCGCTCAGGTGCGGGTAATAGATTTTGTGTAGAGAATTGCAGCGGACAAAGCGGTTATTGGCATCATACAGAATGAACGCGGCGTTCATACTGTCAACAGCATCGATCAACTCGTTAAATTCTGTTTCTAGATTTTCGTACCGATCCACCTTGTTTGCGTCAGAAAAATCACTCTGCGAACTAGGGTTTTGCTCGACAGTTAATCTGTGACATGCGCGCAGGCGCTGAACTTCAGCAATTAGCTCTGCCTTCGTCAATATCTCCAGGTGTCGCAAGTCTTGGTCCATAAGCGCATTTCCAATAAGAAATTTGGTACCTAATAATACTCCACTATCTATTAACAATTATTTTTCTAATAGCATCAGTATTGAAAGCTAAGATGGTGAAACCACACTGCAAATGGAAGGAGTTTAAATTACTGATGATTTGGCCGTATCTGGACGCATTGTGGCAATTCTTTCGTAATTCGGATCATCTTTGCAGTCTTTAATCATTTTCCTAAATATGCATCTCGAGCTTCCCCTTTTGGCACATTTGAGACCCGTTAAGATCGCCGAGTTTAAGTCTGAATTTTCACGTTAAGCGGAAGATATTTCAGAGAAATTTGAAAATACATTTACAGTGTTCGGATTGAAGGGGCTGAGAGGACACAAATAAGTGGCCGTCAAGACTTCTCAAGTTGACCCCGAACGGACTTTTATGCGTCACTAGGCGGAAAATAAATGCCACATACCAACCCCTATATTCCATGTAACCCCGATATTCCATGCCGCCATTCCGTCATAACTCCAAGGTTCACCCCTATAGCCGGGCTGCTCAGCGGCTCTCGAAACTGCATCGGCGAGCAGCAGCTTGTCGCTTGGGAGGGAACTACAGCGCGGTCGATTGCTGAAACAACCCTAATAAGTCGCGCCTAAAATATTAGTTTTTAATAATTAGCTCCAAATTAATAACCTAATTGATACAATTCATTTGGAAAGCATATAAGAGCCAATTCGGGTTGCAGGAAAATAGCAACAGAAGTTTGTCAGTCTAATTAAAGAGTTAGACATTCAGCGTGTGAAGACCAGGAATTAAATCGTTCGTGCGTTGTTCATTTAATCGCTTGCTATTGACACAGCGGCGGAGTTTGTAGCCGAGATCAAAACGTCGCCTGTTGATTAATTTTGCAGCTGGTAGATCCGCTCGTCAAGTACCCGTTATTAAGTGAAAGAGTGAGGAAATGTTGAAAAACATAAAGATATCAACACGTATTTATGGACTTGTGGTTTTGTTGATTGCCGCACTCATAGGTACTTCAGGGTTTAGTATTCTTAAAATGCAAGCGATCGGAGTGGAAATCGAGGATATTGCGGAACGGGATATGCCGCTGACCGAAAAATTCACATCGGTTACTTTGCATCAACTGGAACAGGCTATTTTGTTTGAACGTTCCATGTCGCTGAGCCAGCGATTATCCGGTGATCGAGCAAACCTTGCTCATTTCAAGGTGCTGGAGGAGGAATTTTCAACACTGGGTCATCTGGTTGAAGACGAATTGAAACAGGCCGAAGCGGTCCTGACGAACGCGATCGAAACCGCTCATACCGACAAGGATAAGACTGAATTCCGGACACTCCTCGCTATCATGGAGAAGGTCCATACGGAACATAAGATTTATGAAGAGCTGGCAGAAAAAACGCTGCATCTAGCCGAAAGAGGCGAATTGCAACAGGCTTTGGAACTTGCTGAAGAAGTTGAACATCAAGAGAAACAAATCGACAAAGAGCTTGTGGATGCGTTGCTGGATATCGAGCATTTCACCGAAGCGGCTTTGATGACGGCCGAGGCGGATGAGCGGGCGGCTATCAGTGTGCTACTTATCGCCGGCAGTATCACTGTGCTGCTGAGCGCGATCGCTGGTTTTCTCATAACACGTACAATGACGACACGTATAAGCGAGATGAATAATGCCATGGAAGAATTGGCGAATGGCGCCATAGACATAGAAATACCGTCACTGGGTTTGTCCAACGAAATTGGCCAAATGGCCAGTTCCCTTGATATCTTTAAACAAAACGCCATTGTGAAGCTACGGCTTGAAGAAGAAGAGAGAGAGGTTGCCCGCAGACGCGAACAGAGGGCACTGGACGAACGGCAGCGTGAACAAGATCAATTGGAAAGTGAACGCAAGCGTGACGCGGAAACGGCGGCGAGACGCCAGGCCCGCGAAGAAAAGTTGAACGGAATGACTGTGGGATTTAGCGAAACCGTCGAGGGAATTCTCGGCATCGTTGCGGCGAGTTCCACTCAAATGGAATCCTCAGCCCAATCCATGTCGGAGGTTGCGAGGAAAACCGAAGAGGAGAGTGAGACCGTGGCCTCAGCAGCCGAAGAAGCAACGGTCAGTGTGCAGTCGGTGGCTAGTGCTACTGAGGAACTGACCTCGTCAATCAATGAAATTAGCCGGCAAGTTTCTCATTCGACGAATATTTCGGGCAAGGCTGTTGAAACGGCTGACGGGACCAGTCAAACCATCCGCGAGCTGGCTGAAGCGGCCCAGAAAATTGGAGATGTGGTCAATTTAATCAACGATATCGCCGGACAGACCAATTTGCTGGCTCTGAATGCCACCATTGAAGCCGCACGAGCCGGGGATGCCGGCAAAGGTTTTGCCGTCGTCGCTTCTGAGGTCAAGAATTTGGCTAGTCAGACAGCCAAGGCCACAGAAGATATCAGCGCTCAAATCGGATCAATTCAGGGAGCAACCCAAAATGCCGTCAGCTCGGTAGAGGGCATCCGAAAAACCATTGCCGAGATGAATGAAATTGCTACCATGATTGCCTCTGCCGTTGAGGAACAGGGGGCCGCAACCAGTGAGATCAGCCGCAATATTCAGGAAGCCGCCACCGGTACACAGAGTGTCTCCGACAGTATTGTCAATGTCCGGGCAGGATCGGAGCAGACGGGTACGGCGTCCAGTGAAGTATTAGAGGCTTCAAAAACGTTAAGCGAACGTTTTAATATATTGCGCCAGGAAGTGGAGCAATTTGTTGGTAGTGTTAAAGCAATTTAGCGATCCGGAATTGCGCCAATAACCGCAGCAGAATTGGATTTGCTATTTACAGGGAATTGCCGAGCCGTTGTGGGACCAACCGCTCGGCTCCATCAGCGCAATAGAACCCGCGGCGAAATTGAAGTCGGCGAAGCTGCAAGCGAGGATTCTGAGCGCAGCCTAGTGTAGGTCAGGCGCGGCTGCTTCGTACATATCCTCGGCATCAGCATACTAAAGTCGACTTCAAACGCATCGCGGCCTTCAGCATTCGGTTAATCTGAAAGAGTGCGGTTTTTCAGATAAAGGGCATTGGGCCGGCCTTTGTCAGATCAAATTTGTTAGCGAGGAGCTCCAGAGCTCCAGAGCTCCAGAGATTAAGGGGGGTAGGGGAACTGAGTGGCTCTTGACCCGTCGACTGTGACATGTCTGATTTTGGCACAAAACGGAACAAAGAATAACCTCCAATCAGGACATATAAACGTCCGTTATTGAGAGATGAGCCGACTATGGGATTTAATCGACTCTCTTGGGTCAAGCCTACCAGTTCAATTTTGGACCATTACAATTTAGTTCAACATAAACGAATTATTCTCTGCACAAATATTGACTAAATTTGCGTATATTCTGGAGCCCGTGTTAGCCATTAATTTCTTCAAGCCGTTTCGCTCCTTGCTCCCGGATTTCCTGTTCTTCTTCTTCAGTCATTACTCTGACTGTCAAGACAGGTAACTCCTCAGCTACATCATCGTCAGCACCACTATACGGTTTACCTTCTTTGTAATTCCAGCCAAACGAACGGGCTTCCATGTCCTGCAATGTTTTTGCTGTAGTTACGAGAGTTGCAAGTTGGTTGGGTGGTAACACGCGATTTTTGTCAATTTTTCTTTCATCTGCCAATTTATGAAAATGACGCAACACTTCAGCTTGCATCATCCGCGCGACACTTGTGTGTTGCAGAAGCATATCAACTAGCTGCTCTCCCATCGTTTGCTTGTACTCCTTTAAAACCTCCGCTCGGATTTCGTCTCTTAGAGAACCCTTTATCCAATTGTATTTGTCTGCACGTCGAGCGATATTCCCCTGATAGCAAGAAAAGCCTTTGGCTGTTACATATTTAGCTAGTTGCCGCTGAGTGTAATTCCCCGTCTCATACATCAGCCTAATTTCTTCCCAAACTTCAATCGTCATGGTTTGTGGTCTATTTTGATTCTTTACTTTTTTTGTAGAAGCAGATTTTTGCTTATTTATCATGATACAAACTCCGTAATATTACTTATTTATAACTTTAAGTTAACGGACCAGTTGTGCATTGGTCAAATTTGAGAACATGGAAGCTCGCGCATCAAAGTGATATCAAAAACCGGCCTCACCATTGCTTCAAGTTTCTTGCGGATAATGTCGAAAAAAATTCCTATGAGTGATTAGGAGCACCTACTTCAATATCGAAAGCTCACCAAACCCCAGAATTCTGCCATTTTTGACAGGCGTTTTCCATCCACCTATAATCAACCTATCGAATTTGGAAAATTTGACCATAGCGACCACAATTTCACTGATGACACCGGGACTTAGACCGGCATTATAAGGAAGTCGCACTCCGAGCAGATGGTAAAACTGTGAGTAAAGCCATAGATAGTAGATCGCCTCATCAGCGATCACTTATTTATTCATCGTTGCAATGTTTGCGGTGAATGAGTGTGCAGCTAACTAGCTGTGACCGCGTTTGCGCCTTAACGGCCTGGATTTCGGCACTTATATGTGGGTAAGGAACGCCGCCTACTGCGATTAACCATCGATCGGTGCTAAACAGTCTTCGACAGAAAGATCATTGAAATTCCTCTGGGTACTGGAGAGGACTATGCAACAACATAATGTTTGCATGGTTCAATGACGCCACATTTGCGTCCATTTCCGGTGCCGGGGGATTTGAGCATCTCTAGAAAGGTATTTTGTAGAGTACGCTGATGTGAAAAGACTAAGTCTTTGAATAAGATTTTCAAAATAGAAAAGATTAAAATTCTCCGGGCGAAGCCCGGTGTCGCGTAGCGACTCACTAAGTTAATTACTAGAAATCATAGATTAATGAAAATAAGACGGCGGCTGGCGCCGCACAACTTGATATCTCCGGGTAGAGAAGAAAATGGTAGAATGGGAATAACGCCGTTCAGAGAGAAAAATCCGGCTGATTCAAAATCTAAAAACATTGGTAAATTTGCTGTTTAAGGCTGTAGTTTTAGATAACTTACACCAATGAACGCATTATTTATTCAACAGAAGTGTATCCAGTTAAATTGGATTACTGCAAAAACAGCGATGTAAAATCCATCAGTAATATACTTAAAGGCTTTAACCATTTCTCTTCTTCCATTTGAGCGCCGCTGAGGGGTGCCTAACAAACCCCGGCCGCAGTGCATACCAATACACTTATTGAACCTACTACGTTCAAATTCATATTTTGAATTTCTCGACTTATTAATTCATTATATTTTGATCCGTCGACCAAAATCTCTTTGGATATTTTCAAATGTGCCGTGGCCGCTTTTTTCACATTAGAATTTTCGTCTGTGCCGCAAAAGCACTTCTTCAACCTCAGGCCATTCTATTTTTGCTATCGCTGCATATAACTTAACGATTGGCATTTTTCCCTTATACACCTGACGACTAATACTGCCGCCTTTATGCCCGGTTAATTCATCAATTAGGTGTTCAGCAACATCCATTTCATATAATTTGTTTGTAGCATTATGCCGAAATGAATGTGCGTCCTGCAACAATACATAGACGCCTATTTCCTGCCGATATCTTGTAAACCATTTGCTAAAATTCGGACCAAATTTTTTCTCAAATGTGTCGCGTTTCATTTCCGGAAAAAGTCTACCTGTCGAATTTCCAGATATACTTCTATAGTAATCTAAGAACCCAAGAGTTTTGACGAATGGGTGTATAGGAACACAACGTTTTGAATTATTATTCTTAAGCTTTAGACCTTCTTCATTTGTCAAATAGAAGCAGAATATTCCATCCTCTTCTCTCAGGTCTTGTATACGTAGTTGAGCGAATTCCTCTGTTCTATTACCATGGAACAAGGCCAGTATAGGCAGCCAATATTTATGATTAGCGAGCAACACATTTCCTTGATGTCGCAACCGATTTATTGATTTTGCTCCTGTCCATAGTGGTGCGGAAAATAACTTAACCAACATATCTGTGGGCCATATCACTCTTTCCTTACGTTCCGGAGCCCCTTTGGATATTCTGTAATGCTTTGTAGGTCCCTCATCTTCCATTTCTCCTTTTTGAAATTGAATCTTGTAGAATCCGGACAATGCCCTCAAATGTTTCCCCAGCGCCCCTTGAGAAAGCCGTTTAATATCCTTCCCTTTTGTTTTCCCAACAATCTCTCTAAATGTTAAACCTCTGTATTCTTTACTGTGATACCAATTTGCCGGTAGAAGCGTAGCAATGTCCATATACGTGCTAACGTCTCCTCTTGTGTATTCGTCAAACGGTTTATCTCTTAATACATCAACAAAATTACGATATGTCATCCTATAGTCGCTCGCCGTTTTAATATTTATCGCGTTCTGCGATAGCCTCTTTTCAAGATGATCCTCACTTGCAATAGAGAATAGTGGCTTTACGCTAGTTTTTTTTGCCAATTGCATTCTGTTGTTTTTCGGTAATATCATATTTAAACAATTCATCATTTGGCACATACCCGAAATTTCCGGCGTCACTTTCTCTCAATTTTTCAAGACATGCGATTTCAGCTCTAAGCAAAAAATGATCGAACAGAGCAACTTTTCTGGGATCGCTCAGTGGCACAATTTGCTGGGAAGCGAGAAACTCATCTCTTGATTTAACAACTGGTTCCCCAGAATTCTCTTTCAGGGCTTTTTTATATTGCCGCAAGAGCTCATCTATAATGGTGGGGTAACTTTCTCTATTGGAAGTATTTGCCATCCATTCTTCGAATTTTTCAAATTTTTCAGAATAGTATTTCCGCGCAAGCTGTTTCAGTTGTTCTTTTTCCATTAATTCCCCAACGCAATCAATCTCGAACAACCGATCACTGGCTAAAAGCATTTCCCGTGCCTTTTTCTTCGCTAGCCGGCGATCCCCTGTTCCCGTTGATCTTATTATTTCTTGAACACCCAGTATTTGTATTAGATTTACGGGAACCTTTCTACGGAAATGATAAATTCCTTTTCTGAGTCGGAGATAGTCGCTCATATGCGTCCTCTTTTCATAACAAAAGTGGACCAGCGCGGTGGACCAGTAACAAGTCACACGGCTGGAGGCTCGCAAAAAGCTAAGTATTGGCTGGGGTGGCAGGATTCGAACCTGCGAATGACGAGATCAAAACCCGTTGCCTTACCACTTGGCGACACCCCATTGGAGAGCCCCTTTCTATCGAAAGAGGTCAGTAACCTCAAGCCCTAAAATCAAAAAAATGAAAATTTTATTTGAACAGCTGGCGATCAAGGAATTGGAGCATCTGAGTAAAGACAATCGGCTCAAGCAAAATGCCGTTTGGATAGCTTTCAGGCAAGGTCAAACTTTGGCTTTCTATCTGATTTACTAGATAGGTGGCGCAACCGTCTTGTTTTCCAATTGGCATCCCTGCTGAGTTGATCAAAAGTACAGGAGAACCCTCGTCATTTTGCACCCCTACAGCACTCGATCCCCCACTGCAATCCCATTCAGCTAATATTCTCGCTTTGACAAAACGCCCAGAGTTTCGAGCAACTGTCGTACTTCCCTCCCCTATCCCTAATAAGAAGAAATTTTGCGTATCTGCCCAAGACACGGACTGAAGTTCGTTAAGAGCATAATCCAGCTCGCCTTCTTTATACTGTGAGTTTAGCCGTGCCCTTTCATGCCCATCCTTATCTGGGCCGCAGTCAATCGGCTCACGCCGCCTTGCTGCGCTATCAAGAGAGAAAGTAACAAACCCCTGCTCTGCAAACGCTCGCATTAGCTGAAGCGAGACCTTCTGTTCGCATCCGTTAAGTATGAGGATAACAGGCCAACGGGTGCTGGGCTTCGCCCCAGCCAGCTGCAACAACCCAATCGCCCCGTCATTGGTCGTGACCATGGAGCCGACCGAGCCGCGAACTGGCAACGCCAGCGTTGCATTTCTCCAAACTGCTTCAGCATCAGAAAATGAGGGCGTGTTAAATTTCGCTGCTTGTATTCTTTGAGGGGGTTTTTCTGTACATGCGCTTAAACCGACAGCTGCTATCAAAACCACAAAGATAGTGGCGAAGCGCCCAAACATTATTCTGCCGCCCCAGTATTCATTCGAGAGGCCACGCCCCACCAATCTGGATGGCTCTCTAATATTGCAACTCTTGCCCGTTCTGCAAGTTCACGGGTTTTGAAAAGGCCAAAACAGGTTGCTCCACTGCCGCTCATTCGAGAGAGACGACATCCCTCTTGCGCGTCAATTGCGCTTAGCACAGAACTGATTTCAGGAACGAGAGAGATTGCAGGGGTTTGTAAATCATTTGTGCAATTTTCCAGCTCGCCTAAGAATTCATCAACATCAGTGGAGAAACCAAATGGCAGAAACATATTCCGTTTGTTGTCCCAGTTAAGAGTCTTAAACACTGAGGGCGTTGAAACAGAGATTAATGGATTGACTAGCAGGATATATAGATCAGGTAACGAGCTTACGGGCTCTATTATCTCTCCGATCCCCTTCATGAGCGCCGACCGACCGTAAAGACAAACGGGAACATCCGCTCCAATCTGCTCACCGATAGACTTTAACTCTTCGTTGGAGGGAGTCACTTTCCATAATTCACATAGAAGCTGAAGACAAATTGCCGCGTTGGACGATCCCCCACCAATGCCAGAGGCCACAGGAAGGTTTTTTTCAAGATAAATATGAGCGCCCATATTTATGTTCTGCTGTTCTTGAAGAAGCTTTGCAGCCAAGACGACAAGATTGTCTTGAGAGGGCCCGAGCATATTTGCGAAAGGCCCGGATACAGAGACAATTATCTGGTCTTCTGATTGGACCCTTATTTTGTCTCCACCCTCTGGAAAACAGACAAGGCTTTCAAGTAGATGATATCCGTCCGCACGCTTACCCGTGATGTGAAGGAAGAGATTAATTTTCGGTCGGGCAAGTTTCGACAAACTCATTTTTCAAGGTCAACCTGAATTGCGAGCCCTTCATTCAGCTTTTTCTGTATAATTGGAATCTGATCTGCCTCCGGATCCAGCCAAAGAGCACGCTGCCACTGATAGCGGGCTTCATCTTGCCGGCCAACCCGCCAGTAAGCATCCCCTAAATGATCATTGATGGTTGGATCTTCTGGTTGCAACTCGACTGCTTTTTCCAATTGCAATGCTGCATTATCAAAATCCTGCACCCGGTAATACAGCCACCCCAGACTATCGACGATATATCCGTCGCGGGGCCGCAACGATACAGCTTTAATCAAAAGCTCTTTCGCCTTTTCCAGTTTTTCACCGCGGTCTGCCCAAGAATATCCAAGATAATTCAGTATCTGAGGATGGTTTGGTTTTAATGTGAGAGCATGCAATAAATCTGCTTCGGCAAGCTCCCACTTGTTCATCCGCTCATACGCAATTCCTCGCGCATAATGTAATGACCAAAGACGCGCTTTTGCAGCTCCAATATTATCTATGGCTTTACCATAAGCAGCAGCTGCGTTTTGCCAGTCTTTCCTATCGCGACTTAAGTCAGCTAATACGATAAGAGGTTCGACCTCTGTAGGATTATCTATAGTCAGTTTATTAAGCGTGGAAAGAGCGGTTGCGTCATCCCCCAGCTTATAGGTAAGCCAGGCAATCCGGATTTTTGCATTCAAGTAATACGGAGAGTGTTCCGGAACTTTGTTATAATATCCAAGTGCTTTCTCAAGCTGTCCTCTATCTTCGGAAATCTCTGCAAGAAGAACGTTTGCAACAGTTAAGTCCGGGCGCAGCATCAATGAAAAATAGGCAAATGTAACGGCAGCACCATTTGCTTTTTCCTGCCCTATAATAGCTGCGGAGCTATATAGAGCCTCTGCGGCTCCTTCAATAGGCGATCCAATTAACGGATCAATACTTTCATCGTTTTCAAGTTTATCAAGCAGACGGTTAATTGTGGGACTTAAAGGGAAACGTTTTTTGTAATTTTCAAATAATTGTCGTGCCGCAACTTTCTCGCCTTGTTCGAGCAAGAATGTGCCATAAGATTGCACCAACCTTACAGCCCGACCTGAAGGCCCTTTAAGCGCCAACCGATATTGTTCTCTCGCCAGTTCTGTCTGCCCAGAGACATGGGCAAGCAGCGCTAGGTGATAAGATTTTAGAAGTTTAAAACCCTCATATTTTTCTAACTGTTCCAAGGCTTTAGTTGCTTCGGGTAATTTACCTTCACCAACTAAAATCCAAGCACTTAGAACTGGTTTTAGAAGAATATTAAAACCGTTGGCTTTTATCTCATCAACTCTCTGTCGGGCATCCTTAAAACGGCTTTGGTGGATTGCGTCGATCGCCAGGACAAGTTGAGCTGTGTCATTCCTTGGGATATTACGTTTAACAATCTCTTCGGCCAAAATTAGGGCACGCTTACTATCTCCATTGGAAAGAGCGGCACGAAATGTGTTTTGCAGCAAGAAATCATCTTGGCCATTGAGGGAATAAGCTGCGTCAAAAAAATCGGTCGCTGATTGCGTATCTTTTTCGCGGAGTGCCTGGCGACCTGCCAGATATTTCCCAGGAAGGGTCGCAGAAACAGAGGAGTCAACGCCGCCTTCATCCTGAAAAGGCAAGGGTGCGTAGTCACGTCCCGTCCCTTCACCAACTGCAGAACAACCAGTGAGGAGAACCAGCACCGCTACGCTCGACAGACACATAAATATTTTTCTGTTAACCCGCTGCGCCATTCCAAATGCCTCTACAATCTAGATACCAAGGAGTAATATTGAAGTTACAGTAATGTATTCATCACCCCTTGATAACCAAGATAATTCCTTTTTTAGGAATAACGAGCCTTTTTACATGTTTGGATAGTTTGGACCGCCCGCACCTTCAGGAACAACCCAGTTGATATTCTGGGTTGGGTCTTTGATATCGCAAGTTTTACAATGCACGCAGTTTTGTGCATTTATTTGCAAACGCGGATTAGATCCATCGTCATCAGTAAGAAATTCGTAAACTCCAGCGGGACAAAAACGTTGTTCAGGTCCTGCATATTCATTGTAATTCACGGCAACCGGTATGCTGTCATCTTTCAATGTCAGATGAACAGGCTGGTCTTCTTCATGATTTGTTGCTGACAAGAAAACCGATGACGGTTTATCAAAACTGAAAACACCATCGTATTTAGGATAGTTTATTTTCTCGGCGTCTTTTGCTTTTTTCAAGCTTTTGTGATCTTCGTGAATTTTGAAAGTCCAAGGCTCATTGCCGCCGAACACCTTTAGGGACACGCCTGTATAGAGTGTACCGGCGAAAAGGCCCCACCTGAACGCAGGCTTGGAGTTACGAACTTGATAGAGTTCTTTACGCACCCATGACGCTTCGAACAAATCAGGGTATTCACTCAAAACTTTCGCAGGGCTTTCTGAATTTTCTTTAAGTGCATTAAAGGCGGCTTCTGCTGCCATCATACCGCTTTTCATGGCAGTATGTGTGCCCTTAATCTTCGGCACATTCAAGAAACCAGCCGAACAACCAATAACGGCTCCCCCTGGGAACACAAGCTCTGGAATTGATTGTAAGCCGCCTTCATTAATCGCACGAGCGCCATACGCAACACGTTTACCGCCCTCTAACATATCCTTCATCATCGGATGTGTTTTAAAGCGTTGGAATTCGTCATATGGTGACAGGTAAGGATTGTCGTAATCCAACGCCACAACGAACCCTACATACGCTTGATTATTTTCAAGATGGTAGACAAATGAGCCACCGTAAGTATCTGTTTTAAGCGGCCAACCGAAAGTGTGGAAAATCTGACCTTCGTTATGCTTAGAAGGGTCTAGATCCCAAATCTCTTTGATACCAATCCCGAAAGATTGTGGATCACAATCGTCGCGCAGATCAAATTTTTCAAATAGTGTTTTGGTTAAAGAGCCACGGACACCTTCAGCGAACATTGTGTATTTAGCATGCAGCTCCATACCCGGCTCGTATGTTGGTTTCTTTTCGCCGTCACGGCCAACCCCCATATCACCGGTCGCGACACCTTTAACGCTGCCGTCTTCATGATAGAGCACTTCGGCTGCAGCAAAGCCCGGGTAAACTTCCACACCCAATTCTTCTGCTTGTTCCGCGAGCCAGCGGCACAGGTTTCCAAGACTGATGATATAGTTGCCTTTATTATGCAACTGCTTTGGCAACATAAAATTCGGAAGCCGCATTTCACTGTGGGATGTCATGAAAAAGAATTTTTCGGACTTTACCGGTGTGTTGAGCGGAGCGCCCTTCTCTTTCCAATCCGGAATAAGCTCATCCAGCGCCCGCGTTTCGAACACGTTGCCAGACAGGATATGTGCCCCGATTTCTGAACCTTTTTCCAGTACACAAACACTGAGATCCAAACCAGCTTCCATGCTTAGCTGCCGCAATTTTATCGCTGCGGAAAGCCCGGATGGCCCGCCTCCAACAATAACGACATCAAATTCCATAGATTCGCGTTCCATATCAAGCCTCTTCTAGCATCTTATCGTTGATTCAGCAGTAGTACGCGACTTTTGAGATCTTCTGTCAAAAGTTATGAGCGCCCTACCATCCCTTTTTTTATCTAGACACTATATTTTTTTTGCGGTGCGTCAATCCTGTTTCGCATGGAGTTTGGCAGTTTTCTGCCCCTAAGAACAAAGAAAGGTAATGGTCCTAGCAATAGGTGCGAAAAGGGAGCACCAACTTTCCCCTACGAAATTCTGGGATTTTGACGTCATTTTGAAAACATAAAACCTATGGCTTCAACTTTATGCCAAAGCCCTGCTATGATGCGTTTATGCAAACTGACGCAAATATAAAAGAAATTCTGGACTTCTACCTGCTTGCTGGTGTGGATGAAGCGATTGGTGAAACGCCCGTCAATCAGTTTGACCGCCCTGCGCCGTCTCAGCCCGCAATTAATATACCCCCAGTTGAGCCAAACTCTGTTCCGGCACCGAAGCAATTCCCAATTCACCAGCAGCCCGAGGTCTTGGCAAACAGTGTACCGGCTTCAAGTGGTCAGGGAGTTCAGGAAGCCAATGCCCTAGCAAACTCGGCAAATTCCATTTTGGAACTAAAAGCCGTGATAGAGAATTTTGGCGGATGCGCCCTTAAATCAATGGCCACAAATACTGTATTTGCGCGTGGCAACCCAGAAGCTGATTTAATGATCATCGACCGCGCACCCTCTGCTGAAGAAGATCGATCCGGACTTCCTTTTGCGGGAGCATCTGGAATATTTCTTGCGAAAATGCTGGGATCCATCGGACTTAACGAAGATGCTGTATATCTTTCTGCTTGTTTGCCTTGGCGCCCACCGGGCGGACGCGTCCCAACGCGTGAAGAACAAGCGATATGCCTTCCCTTTATCAGAAGGCATATCGAATTAGCATCCCCAAAGCACATTCTTATGTGCGGTGAAGCCGCTGCGTTCTTGCTTGAGAAAAAAACAGGTATTAACAAATTACGCGGAAGTTGGGAAACGGTTGAGGCAAATTCACAAACAGTTACGGCGCTCAGTATTTTTCACCCAACCTTTCTGATGGAGCATCCTGCGTCAAAAAAATTGGCTTGGGCTGATCTTCTAAAACTAAAAGCTGCTTTAACCGCTCAATTATGATACCCATTCCCTGAAATATGGTACGTAACTCTTCATTCAATCGCGTTGGTTTTGACAGTATGTTTATAATAAATTGTCTGATTTCGGTTCTTTGCTCATTGAAGCAAAAAAAATCACAGACACATCTCTCTACCCTCGCAGCCACCGTATTTTTATACATAGCACTTGGCTCCTCTTCATACGCCGAGGAGGTCCCCTCTATCCTGTCGGACAAAGATGCAGGCCTGTATCAAAAAATCTTCAACCTTCAGGAAAATGGCGATTGGCGAGCCGCTGACAAGCTTGTTAAAAAAATTGACAATCCAATTCTGCTTGGTCACGTAAAATACCAAAGATATATGCACCCGAACAAATACCGTGCGACTTACCCCGAGTTACACATGTGGATGAAGCAATATGCTGACCATCCTGGATCAAGCAAATTATATCGTTTGGCTGTAAGTCGTCACAGATCTGACTGGAAACCAACACCCAAACCAAAATCAGGACGATATTTGGGGGGAACCGGCCCCGGACAACCGTTTTTTGTGTCCCGGGCGTACAAAAGTAAACGTAAACGGTCCGCACAAAAGCGGAATGAAGTCGCCCATGCAAAAAGAGTGGTGCGTCGATACTTGTTTAGAGGTCAACCAACGAAGGCTTCTGAGTATCTTGAGCAAAAGAAGATCATCAAACTTCTCGATCGCGTTGAATACGCGCAGCTTCAGGAAAAAACTTCTCTCAGCTTCTTCCTATATGGAAATGATGAGAAAGCGATCGAATATGCTGAAGGTGCGCTCAAGAGAGCGTCAAAATATACCCCTCATGCGAACTGGACAGCTGGTCTTGCCGCATGGCGCCTGCAAAAACTGAAGAAGGCTGCTAAGCATTTTGTGGCACTTACCAATGTAAAGCGAATATCAGACTGGACTGCAAGTCGGGCAAGTTGGTGGGCTTCCAGAGCCTATTTGAAGCTGGGAAAACCTGAAAAAACGCTTCAGTATCTGGAAAATGCCACGCAGCAGCCCTATACATTTTACGGTCTCTTGGCTTTGCGTCAATTAGGGGTCCACAAGCCGTTTGGCTGGAAACTACCCGTGCTGAAACAAAGTGACCTTGATTGGCTTGCCAAACTGCCCGAGGCACGCCGCGCAATCGCGTTGAGTGAGGCCGGGCAATTCTATCTGGCTGAGCGAGAACTCCGGACAGCGTTTCCAAGTGCTAATACAAAGCTTGCTCCAATGCTGCTCTCTCTATCAGAACGCATTGGGGCCCCGTCAGTGGCCATGCGGATGGGTCTTTATCTTTGGGAAAAAGAGAACACAATTTGGGATGCTGCGTTATACCCAGTGCCACTTTGGAAACCACAAAAGGGTTTTAAGGTCGACCGTGCGTTGTTGTACGCATTTATGCGCCAAGAATCTGGTTTCTATGCAAGAGCGAAAAGCCCGGTTGGCGCCAAAGGTCTGATGCAACTTATGCCACGAACAGCAAGTTATCTTGCTAATGACAAATCCCTAAAAAATCGCAAGAGCCGCAAACTATTTAATCCTTCCTATAATCTGGAACTCGGTCAAAAATATCTAAGGCATTTAATGAAGGACAAAAACGTTAAAACTAATCTGTTTTATCTGACCATTGCCTATAACGGCGGCCCTGGAAATCTGATTAAATGGAAAAAACGCGCTAAAGGAAGTGAAGATCCACTTTTCTTTATTGAGGCGATGCAAAGCCGCGAGACCAGAGGCTTTATCAAGCGAGTGCTGACAAATTTTTGGATTTACAGACATCGCTTGGGACAAGAACTTCCCGCACTGGATGACATTGCACAAGGGCACTGGCCCCAATATTATCCGTTAGATACAAAAAATGGAAAGGTCGCGACAAATGCCCGGAATTGATGAGAGCCGTACCTTTATCTCCGTAAAGATCGCCGTATTAACAGTCTCTGACACTCGTGGCCTTGCTGAAGATCGGTCTGGGCAAACACTGGTAGATCGCATAGAGAAATCTGGACATACCCTAGCCGACCGTAAAATTGTCAAAGACGAAATTTCTGACATTCAAGAAGTTGTAAAAGAGTGGATTTCATCTGATCGAGTAGATGTCGTAATCTCCACCGGAGGTACAGGCGTTACGGGACGAGATATCACGCCTGAAGCCTTCTCAGGACTTTATGAGAAAGAAATTCAAGGTTTTGGTGAACTCTTCAGAATGCTGAGCTATCAAAAAATTGGGACTTCCACTATACAATCCCGCGCAACGGCTGGAGTAGCTGGTGGTACCTATCTTTTTGCCCTGCCGGGTTCAACAGGGGCCGTTAAAGATGGCTGGGATGACATTTTGGTGCATCAACTTGATTACAGATACATGCCTTGTAACTTTGTAGAACTATTCGATCGCTTGCAAGAACACCAAAAAAGAAGCAAATCTTAAAACAATCAACCCAATATACAAAACTTGCATACGGATTATTAAGATTTTCCCTCGATAGTTAGTATCCAAAACAAAATAAACGGGGGATGCACAAAAGCAGCATGGCGAATTTCTTTACAGTTGGAAAATACCGGCCTCATAACCGAAGAGACCATCGCTTCGAGCTGCCTTTGCTCAGCCTTACGGTTGCTGATCGACATGTAAACACTTACGACTGGAGTCTTGGTGGGTTCCGTATCACAGATTATAAAGGGCGGCCCCCAGTTGGTGATGTTGTTACAGTATCTGAACTTTCCTACTCACCGAACAACCGGACTTACGTTTCTTGCAAAGCAACAGTTACAAGAATTATACTCGGTAAAAATCAAGTCGCTTTCTCCTTCAAAGAACTGGACGATGATGCATTTGAATTTCTGGAGAATGCCAGCATCCAGCGCCTTGCAATTTTAGCAAATCAAAAATGATCCGACTATTTTTGTTCTTGATTTGTTCTTAAAAATTGATATGTTGGGGAATGGTAAAATTACCCTTTCCCCAAAGAGAAGATCCCCGCATTCGCGGAAGAGGTGCAACCTTTAACCCCGACTCTCGATTTAGCGATGAAACTCGAAAAACCATTTCTGATGAATGGCGTGATTACCGTCTGGATGATGGTTCTTTTCAAACCACCGTTACAACAGAAATTGCCAAATCCATCCTGAGCCGAAACACCTCTCCCGATTTACCATTTGATAGATCTGTAAATCCCTACCGGGGGTGTGAACATGGATGTATCTATTGCTACGCTAGGCCAACTCATTCTTATATGGATTTATCCCCGGGTTTAGATTTTGAAAGAAAATTATTTGCAAAACCTAATGCCGCGAAATTGTTGCGCAAAACCCTAAGCAACAAAAACTATGAGTGCCGTCCAATAGCCCTCGGAACCAACACTGATCCGTATCAACCTATTGAAAAACGGTATGAGATCACACGCAGCGTTATCGAATTACTGGCGGAGACAAGGCACCCTTTTACCATCACCACCAAATCAGATCTCGTATTACGGGACATCGACATTTTAGCGCCCCTTGCCCTAGAAAATTTGACCTGTGTTTGTATCTCAGTGACTAGCCTCGACAACAAACTCTCCCGACTAATGGAGCCAAGAGCAAGTGCGCCAAATAAAAGGTTAAAAGCCATCGAGATACTGGCAAAAGCAGGTATAAAAGTGATTGTTCAAATCGCCCCTGTTATTCCAGCTATAAATGACATGGAGATAGAAAGCATAATGCAGGCTGCAAAAGATAATGGCGCCTCTCAAGCAATCTACATTCCTGTTCGCCTCCCCCATGAAGTCTCCGATTTATTCAGAGACTGGTTGCAAAAGCATTACCCAGATCGTGCGAGTAAGGTCATGAAGTTAATCCAGTCAATGAGAAATGGTCGGGATAATGATCCAAATTTCAATGACAGGATGCGTGGAAGCGGTGCTTATGCAGATCTCATCAGAATGCGATTTCATAATGCAGCTCGTAAATTGAACCTCGAAAATCGAATGTATGATTTAGATACAGACCTATTCACGCCGCCGCAAAATCCAGGGGACCAACTAAGCTTATTGTGACAGCAAAAATTATCAATTAAAACTCGCCTTGCCATTTAATAGACGATCGGTCTATAAATAAGGATGGAATACACGGACAAGACAATCCGGCCCCGCGGGCGCCCCCCGAAAACCGTCGAAGGTCAGTTGGACACACGGGATCAACTTATTCGTCATGGTACAGCCCTTTTCACGGAACGAGGATTTGCCAGCACCGGGATAGTGGAAATACTGAAAGACATTAAAATACCAAAAGGTTCTTTCTACCATTATTTCTCTAGCAAAGATGAATTCGGATTGGCTGTCGTCGATAATTACGGACGTTTCTTTGCAAAAAAATTGGATCGCTGGCTGTTAAATGAAAAGCGTCCCCCTCTCCTTCGAATTACCGATTTTGTGGACGATGCTAAACAAGGAATGCAAAGGTACGGCTTCAAGCGAGGATGCCTAATCGGCAATCTGGGTCAGGAGCTTGGCTCTTTGAGCGAAGATTTCAGAGAACCTCTAGAAAATACATTTCTCGACTGGCAACATCGCATTGCAGGATGCCTGGATGAAGCAAAAGGACAAGGCGACATCCCTTCGGACTCAAACACTAAAGACCTCGCAGCCTTTTTCTGGATTGGCTGGGAAGGCGCAATCCTTAGATCAAAGCTCGTAAAATCAACCAATCCAATCGACTTGTTCGTTGCAGCCTTTTTTGCTGGATTAAACAGCAATTTCACTGCAGGCGATTATAATAAAAAGGAATAAGAGAATGAAAGCCATTTTGATTACTAAAGAAGATGACGTCTACGAAACCAATCTTACAGACATTTCAGAAGATCAACTGCCTGAAGGCAATGTGACAGTAAAAGTTGATTATTCCACACTAAATTATAAAGACGGTCTTGCCATTACTGGAAAATCACCAGTCGTGCGGAAATTCCCTCTAGTGCCAGGTATTGATCTCGCGGGTACTGTTGAAACTAGCAGCCATGCAGACTACAAAGCTGGTGATCAAGTGGTATTGAATGGCTGGGGTGTTGGAGAAGTTCATTCTGGTGGTCTTGCTGAAAAAGCACGCGTAAACGGTGACTGGCTTGTGCCGCTTCCGGACGCCTTTACACCAAAACAAGCTATGGCCATCGGCACAGCTGGCTATACTTCTATGTTGTGCGTAATGGCACTCGAACAACAAGGTGTGACGCCTGACAAAGGTGAAATTCTCGTAACTGGTGCCGCTGGCGGCGTTGGTAGCGTTGCTATCTCCATTCTCGCGAAACTTGGCTATACTGTCATTGCCTCCACGGGCCGACCAAACGAAGCTGAATACCTAAAATCTTTGGGGGCCTCAGACATTATTGACCGGGCTGAGCTTTCATCACCAGGCCGCCCTCTTGGTAAAGAACGTTGGGCTGGTGCAGTAGATACAGTTGGCAGCCACACTTTGGCGAATATATGTGCAGGCATTAAATATGGCGGCGCCATTGCGGCTTGCGGCCTTGCACAAGGCATGGATCTTCCGGCCAGTGTTGCACCGTTCATTTTGCGCGGCATTATTTTAAACGGCGTAGACAGTGTCTATTGCCCACGTAATAAACGCATGCAAGCCTGGGCGCGCCTAGCAACGGATCTGGATATATCCCATATTGAGTTGATCACAAACGAGATTTCGCTATCAGAAGCAATTCCAGCAGCAAAAGAATTGCTCGAAGGCAATATTCGTGGCCGTACTGTTGTGAACGTCAACGCGTAAAGAAGGACAATAAAAATGACGGATCATCCTATTAGCCGCTACTCCGTGCCAGATGTCATGGAACTGCCGGAAGATTTGAGAGATATGGTTCTCGCTGTGCAGGAAAAAGCAGGGTTCATCCCCAATGTCTTTCTTGCATTGGCCCATCGCCCTGATGAGCTCCGTGCTTTCTTCAATTATCATGACGCTATTATGCTACGTGAGGGCAACCTCACCAAAGCTGAGAAAGAAATGATTATTGTCGCAACGTCTTCAGATAATAGCTGTCTGTATTGCGTTGTCGCACATGGTGCACTTCTTCGCATTTATTCGAAACAGCCTCTTCTTGCAGATCAACTGGCGACAAATCATCACAAGGCGGACATTACAGACCGGCAGAAAGCGATGATTGATTTTGGGCTAAAAGTTTCGAACTACGCCCAATCCATCAACGATGAAGATTTCGCAGTTCTTCGGGCACATGGTTTGGACGATGAAGACATTTGGGATATTGGCGCAATTACTGCGTTCTTTGGTCTAAGTAACCGCATGGCCAATTTGACATCCATGCGCCCGAACGATGAATTTTATACAATGGGGCGCTGACTTGCTCACGCCTCATTTTGAGTATGAGAAAAAATTGGGCGGCCTCGTCGCAGGCATAGACGAAGTTGGACGGGGCCCTTTTGCGGGTCCCGTCGTCGCTGCCGCGGTCATACTTGATCCTGATAATTATCCACTCGGGATGACAGACTCCAAGAAGCTTTCCAGATCCAAACGAGAAACACTTTTCGAACAAATCCTCGAGACTTCGGAAGTCGGTATTGGCGAAGCTAGCCCCGCTGAAATAGATGAACATAACATCCTTCAGGCAACCTTTATTGCCATGCGTCGTGCGCTAGAAAATTTGAAAATTACGCCCACCGCCCTACTTGTAGATGGGAACAGGGATCCAAAGCTTGGGCACCCAACACAACTTATTATAAAAGGAGATAGTATTTCTTTCTCCATTTCCGCGGCTTCTATTGTTGCAAAAGTGACACGCGATCGAAAAATGTGTGCTCTTTCAGCACTGTATCCGCACTACGGATGGGAGAGAAATGCAGGTTATGGAACAGCTGAACATCGCAAGGGGTTGAGTCTTTACGGAGTAACACCACAACATAGGCGAAGTTTTGCGCCTATCAGAAAAATTTTAAATGCTCATGAGGTCAAAAATTAACAGTATCGCCTAACGCACTGATTCTACGAAATATATTGACGATACGAATCGAGCGAATCAGTATTGAGGTCAACGCGAACAAATCGAAGAAGTGCAATGACTGACAAACAAACGCTGCCACTAAACAAAATTTTGCAAGGCGACTGCATCGAATTGATGAACAGTTTACCTGAAAAGTCTGTGGACATGATCTTTGCAGATCCCCCATACAACATGCAGCTCTCTGGTGAGCTTCGCCGCCCAGATGATAGCCGTGTTGATGCAGTTGACGACCACTGGGATCAGTTTGAAAGCTTCAAAGCTTATGACAAATTCACTCATGATTGGCTCAAGGCCGCCAAACGGGTTTTGAAAGACAATGGAACACTTTGGGTAATTGGCTCTTACCACAACATTTTCCGCGTTGGTGCAACATTGCAGGATCTGGGTTATTGGATGCTGAATGATGTTATCTGGCGTAAAACTAACCCAATGCCTAATTTCCGCGGAACTCGATTTACAAATGCCCACGAAACGTTGATCTGGTGCTCTAAGGACAAAAATTCAAAAGGCATGACATTCAATTACGACGCTTTGAAAGTCATGAATGACGATATCCAGATGCGTTCTGACTGGCACTTGCCGATCTGTAGTGGAAATGAACGCCTTAAAATTGACGGCGAAAAAGCCCATACAACACAAAAACCGGAAAGCCTGTTATATCGCGTTTTAACAGCGGCATCTAAACCTGGCGACGTTATCCTTGATCCGTTTTTTGGAACAGGCACAACTGGCGCTGTCGCAAAGAAACTCGGCCGCAACTACATTGGTCTTGAGCGTGAAACCAAATATATTGATGTTGCATCAAAACGTATTAGTAAAATTCGCGCCCACTCTCCTGAAGAATTGGAATACACGAAAAGCAAACGTCAGGAGCCTCGGGTGCCATTTGGCTCCGTTGTAGAACGCGGCTTGCTGTCTGCCGGTCAAGTCCTCTTTGATAGCCGCAAACGTTATAAGGCAAGGGTACGCGCAGATGGCAGTCTCATTGCATCTGATGTCTCTGGCTCTATTCATAAAGTTGGTGCGCAGTTGCAAGGATCGAGCTCATGTAACGGTTGGACATTCTGGCATTTCGATGCGGAGGGACAATCCGTCTCAATCGATGTGTTACGCCAGCAAGTCCGGTCGGAAATGAACTAAAAGGGTTATCCCCTTCTAGTATGAAAATTTGGAGGGGTTCTCTGATGAAAACTATATTATTTATTGCGACTTCGGTCTTGCTGATTTCCAGCAATGTAAGTGCATCGACATTTAACAGCTCACAATTTCTTGGCATCGATCGAGATGCTAGTAATGAAATTGACGAAAAAGAAGCCGTATCATTTCGCAAGAGATATTTTTCGGGTCTGGATTTAGACGGGAACGGCACTGTCGAATTTGAAGAGTATGTAAAAGCTAATAAGCTGCGTAGTTCCGTATCTGCAGCAGATGCCCCAGTTCCTGTAACAGATGAATACAAAGAAGCTGACAAAAACGCGGACACGATCCTAACCCTTGATGAATTTCTGGCTATTGGAAGCAAACGTTTCCAATTGCTCGATAAAGACAAAAACGGGAGTATCTCCCGGGAAGAGTTTGTCTCTCCGGGGCTCTAGGTTAATCGAAACCCAAGCGTCCTTGCTCAGCTTTTACAGACGCAAAAACTTTTGCCATCAACGTTGGCAACGCAATCTCTGTAAACTTTGAGGGATGGATCCATCTTAAATGATTGGAAGCAGCGAGATCATTGGCGCGTACAAACAGGATCTGCGGCAACAGCTTCAAATGAAAATGCGTAAATGTGTGCTTCACCAATTCTGCAGTCTTATCCACTGAACCAAGAGCGTTCATCCCCAGCTCATCAATTAGCGACTGCAATTGTCCGGGTCCAACAGTTTCAAATTCCGCTACTAACTCCCAGTCCGTGGATGGAAATTCCATCATGCCACCAAGCAGGCCCTTTTCCTCTCGGCGACGCATCAACACTTCCCCGTCAGAATTTTCAATCCAAAGGATAGATGCCATTTTCGTTGGCTTCGCTTTCTTAGGCATCTTCTTTGGGTAAATTTCTGCATCACCTTTCCCATGGGCAGCACACAAGTCAACTAGAGGGCATTCACTGCAAGACGGTTTTTTGGGGCTACAAATACGCGAGCCAATATCCATCAATGCTTGCGCATAATCCCCTGTACGCAACTCTGGTGTTACGGACGCTGCAAACTCTTTAAGTTCGGCCCGTGCCTTCGGTAAAATTTCCTGAACCCTGAAGACCCGACTTATAATACGTTCGATATTGCCATCCACCACCACCGCAGGTACAGAAAAAGCTATGGCAGCAATTGCAGCGGCGGTATATGGACCCACTCCTGGCAACTCTAACAATTCTTTTTCAGAATTTGGAAAGACACCGCCATATTTGTGCCAAACTGTGGCGGCACATTTGTGTAAATTACGAGCGCGGGCATAATACCCAAGGCCAGCCCAAGCCGTTAGCACATCATCAAGGGGAGCAGTTGCAAGGAATTCAATCGTCGGCCATTTCTGAAGAAACTTATCAAAGTAAGGACCAACCGTCACAACAGTCGTTTGTTGCAGCATGATTTCGCTAAGCCACACGTGATACGGATCTGCGTATTCGCCTGGAGCAGATCTCCACGGCAAACATCGCGCATTTACATCATACCAGTTAAGAACACGCGCAGCGAATTCGGAGTTGTCGAAATTGTGAGTGGTCATTTTATTTTGAATAAATCATTCTAAAGCAGCAAGTCTGTTTCTATATGATAGGCAGAACATCAGTAGGAAAAGAGATTTTTACCCATTGAGAAAAATAAGTCACAAATCAGGCCCAAAAGCCATCGGCAGTTTAATCGGGAAAAGCACGCGTGCAGCACTAGTGCGGCGTGGTTTTGCACAGGCTGATATCCTTTCCAAATGGGCAACTATCGTTGGACCAACCCTCGCACGTGCTTCCAGCCCAGAGCGGTTGGCCTATTCACGCAATAAAAATAGAGACGCAACGCTGAAAGTTAGAGTTACACCGGGGTTTGCCCCAGAATTCCAACAGTTCGAACCACTAATCATTGAGCGAATCAATAGTTTCTTCGGATATCGAGCTGTTGCTCGCCTACAGTTGATTCAAGCACCGGTAAAAATCGTTGAAGAGCGCACAAAACAGCCGCTTCCGCCTCCTACCAAAGAACAACAACACTGGATTGATAAGACCGTCGACCAAATTGAAGATCCAGAATTAAAGCAAAATTTAATAGAACTGGGAGCTGCTATGGCAGGCCGAAAGAACAAAGAAAATCAATAGATGCCCACACGGGTGCAGAAATCATTAAATAAATTCAACAACTTAATTCTAACAAAACAAGAACAGTAGAAAGATTTGAGGAATCTCATATGAAAAGGTATACTAACACAACATCTAGTATGAAAGATCAAAAATTGTCAGTTTCACGTCGACATTTTGTAGCTTCAGCAACTATTGCCCCTCTTGCACTTGGCGCGGCCGCGTCACTGGTGCCAAGTAGTGCGCAAGCAGATGTCATGAAAATCCTTGAAGACGACAATGTATTAGGCGATACAACTGCGCCGATTGCAATTGTAGAATATGCGTCGCTCACATGCGGACATTGTGGAAATTTCCACAACAATATACTTCACAAGATCAAGAAAGACTTTATTGACACAGGAAAAGCCTACCTCGTCTATCGAGATTTTCCGTTGGATCGATGGGCATTTCAGGCGTCTGTTCTCGCCCATACCGCTGGAAAAAACAGATTTTTCCCAGCTCTGGAAATTCTTTATAGCAAACAACCTCAGTGGAGAGACGGCGGCAACATAACCGAAGACTTGGCTGAAATCGGTAAAATGCTGGGCGTTCCACGTGCGAAATTTGATGCGGCTCTTGAAGACCAAGAGCTGGGTGAACGCATTCTAATGGATCGTATGGTTGGCAATAACGAGTATGGCGTCGACAGCACGCCTTCCATTTTTATTAATGGTGAGCGTTTTAACTATTACGATCATTTCACTGGCGATGAAAATCGCGAATGGATTTACGAAGACGTCAAAGGTTTTCTAGAAAAGCTTTTGTAAAACAATAATGGAGGGGCCGTGAAATTTTCTCAATTGCGTCTGTCTGGTTTCAAATCATTTGTTGAACCGACGGAATTATTGATTAAAGACGGCCTCACCGGCATTGTCGGCCCAAATGGGTGCGGTAAATCAAATCTGGTGGAAGCCCTCCGCTGGGTTATGGGAGAAACTTCCGCAAAGAATATGCGCGGCGGCGCTATGGATGATGTCATTTTTGCCGGTACAACTAGCCGCCCGGCCCGTAATATGGCGGAAGTTACGCTGGGCCTTGATAATACCGATCGCGCCGCGCCGCCAGCCTACAATAATAATATTGAACTTGATGTAACACGGCGCATTCGCCGCGAGACTGGATCAGATTACCGAATAAACGGTAAAATTACCCGTGCCCGCGATGTTCAATTGCTATTTGCTGATATGGCAACAGGCGCTCATTCTACGGCAATAGTTAGTCAAGGACGTGTTGGCTCACTGATCAACGCGAAACCCAAAGACAGGCGTCATCTTTTGGAAGAAGCCGCCGGTATCTCGGGCTTGCACTCAAGGCGGCACGAAGCCGAGCTTCGTTTAAAGGCTGCTGAGACAAATCTCGAACGCGTGGATGATGTAACAGGGCAACTTGAAGTCCAACTGGCCAGCCTCAAACGGCAAGCACGGCAGGCGACACGCTATAGGAATATTTCAGGGCATATCCGAAAAGCCGAAGCCATGCTGTTTTACCGCAAGTATGAGCATGCGGCCAAAACTGAAGCAACGGCTAAAGAAAAGCTAAAAGAAGCAACAGTTGCAGTTACAGAGCTTACTCGCCAAACAGCTTTAGCACAAAATGCAAGCCTAACGGCCAACGAAGCCTTAAAACCACTGCGGGATGCTGAAGCCGCTGCCGCTGCCCTAGTCCACCGATTGGCCTTGCAAAATGAGCAGCTAAATGCGGAAGAAGAAAGACTTCGCAAAGCACAGAAACAATTGGAAGATCGAAAATCACAGATTTCCAGTGACATGAACCGGGAAAAAGATCTCGAAAAGGACGCGGCTGAAGCCGTACAGAAACTTCGCAGAGAAAAAGAAGAACTTGCACACGCAGTTAAAGAGGAAGGCCCGATACTCAAGACTTTGCACGAAGACATTGCTGGGCGCCAAATACTCATTCGAGAGCTTCAGTCAGAGCTAGACGCAGCCACAGAAGTCATCGCCTCTGAAAAAGCTAACCACAACAGCTTAAGGCAACAAGTAGTGACTGCTGAGAGAAATCAAGCCCGCCAAAATGAACGGCTTGCACGTTTAACGAAAGAAAAGCTAGCTCTTGCAGGGCAACTTCAAGTTCTCTCGACGGGAACTAAATTTGAAGCAGATATTGTTACCACTGAAACTCTGGCCGCAGATTTAACCCTCAATCTAGAAGAGGTGGAGGTTGAAAGGCAGAAGGCCGATGAGCAAGAACGTCAATCTAGAGAAGACTTCAGGGATGCTGAAAAAGAATTAGCCACCATTCAAGCAGAAATCAGAGCCCTAAATACACTTCTTCAGCGCGAAACGGATGCAAATTGGCAATCAGTCTCAGAAAAGCTCACAGTTGATACTGGATATGAAACAGCATTAGGCGCGGCGCTTGGCGATGATCTGGAAGCACCAACAGATACAAAGGCATCTGCATTTTGGGCAACCGTAGAGGAAAGATCTACCCCTCCTCGCTTTCCTGCAGGTATTGATACACTTGGACAATATGTAAGAGGAGAGCCCGCGCTACAAGCACGCTTATCCCAAATCGGAGTTGTCCGCTCCCATGATCAGATTGCAAAAACGTTAGAAACGCTTGAATACGGGCAGTGGCTCATTTCATTGGAAGGTGATTTATGGCGTTGGGACGGTTTCCATCAAAAAGCAGGAACACAATCTGCCGCAGCCATCCGGATTGGGCAACGCAACCGACTAGCCGATCTTGAGCAACAACAAGGAAAACAGGAAACCTCCCTAAATTCTCTTCGAAAGAGGTTGGTGCTCTCGGAAGAACATCTCGTTAATTCTCGTCAAAGAGAACAACATCTTAGGGTGAAGCAAAGGGAGGCCGAAAAAGAACTCACATCTTTGAAAGCCAGACAAACTGAACAAGAGCGTGCGCAGTCTTCCAAAAGTTCAAAACTTGAAGCATTGCTGGATCAAGAAAGATCTCTGAACAACGACATAACTGAAGAGCAACAGCAATTATCCAAATTTCAGACAGAACAATCCAATCTGCCAGATATATCTCAATCACAATCTCGCCTGGATAAGCTCAAATCGGACTTAAGACTAAAGCGCGATAAGATCGGATCCGTACGCAGCAATCACGACCAATTACTCCGCGAATCAGCAATTCGAGGAGATCGATTACAGACCATTGATGCAGAGCGCGAGAATTGGATCAGACGTAGTTCCAACATGGCTGAGCATTTCTCTCAACTGGAAATTAGGTTCTCATCGACAGATCAAGAACTGCAAGATTTGGTGAACAAACCAGAGGAAATCAATAGAAAACGTGGAGAGCTTTCCGATGAGATGGCGCGAGCAGACGGGGCTCGCAGTGCAGTTCGCGATCAAGTAGCTGAGGCCGAATCTGTTTTAAGGCAATGTGATGAAGCACTCCGCCTCGCACAAGAATCCCTTGCCACTTGTCGCGAAGAGCGCGTTCGTTATCAAGCAGATGTTGAGCATTCCGCCGACATTTTGACTAGTTTGGCTGAACAAATATACGAAAAGTTGGAATGCACTCCAGAGAAAATCAAATCTGCGGGTCAAATCGATGAAGCTGAGGAAATTCCCACTGTTGACATCAGCGAGCGTAAAGTCGAACGCCTTAAGAAAGAACGAGACGGCATGGGTCCTGTTAATTTGCGGGCTGAAATCGAAGCAAGCGAAGTAGATGAACAACTCTCGACCCTCTTGAAAGAACGGACGGACCTAGAAGCCGCTATTGCACGGCTGCGGCAAGGTATAACAAGTTTGAACAAAGAAGGCCGTGAGCGCCTACTAGCTGCTTTTACGAAGGTCGACGCGCACTTCCAAGACCTGTTCAAGCAGGTTTTTGGGGGTGGTTATGCCCATTTGAAATTAACGGAATCAGAAGACCCACTGGCTGCAGGACTGGAGATTATGGCAAGTCCACCTGGCAAGCGCCTACAGCTTATGTCTCTTCTGTCAGGCGGAGAACAAGCCCTTACAGCCGTTGCACTGCTATTTGCAGTGTTCCTTACCAACCCCGCCCCTATTTGTGTTCTTGATGAGGTCGACGCCCCACTTGATGATGTAAACGTAGAACGCCTTTGCAACCTTCTTGATCAACTTTCCAAACAATCGGACACACGTTTTCTCGTTGTAACCCATCATCCTATTACAATGGCTCGCATGGACCGATTGTTTGGTGTAACTATGGCGGAGCGCGGAATCTCACAACTTGTATCCGTTGATTTGACGCGTGCACAACTGATGACAAACGAAATCAGCTAAAGCGAAATCGATTAGGAAAACACAGTGCCATTTAACTTTCTACACAAGGGTCAACCAAGCTGCTCATTCGAACTTGACAGTGCGATAGTCAGACCGTATGTTTCCCGCGCTTTGAGAAGGGGGAAATGGATGACGTTAATTTTTCGTGAATGTGACGGAAATGTCTGAACCGACCCCTCAAGAAAAGAAAGAATTTAGAGCTCGGCTTGAGCAGGCGCGTCAGAAACATGAGCAAAGCTCCTGGGATGGACGACTACAAGTAGAGCGAAGCGGCGCACTGGGTCGAGCTTGGCGATTGTCTGTAGAGATAATAGCGGCTTTTCTGGTTTGCGGCGGTTTAGGTTGGATGATCGACAGTTGGTTGGGCACGAAACCTATATTTTTGTTGGTATTTGTCGTGATTGGTATGTTTGTTGGCATTTATAATGTCTACAAAGTTGCCAAGGCGATGAATCCGGAAGACTTTGAAGAATGAGAGTGGCAAATGATTTGCTTCTCTATGTATGAAACAGATTCAAACGGGATATAGTATCGTGGCAGAAGGTCAGGGACTCCATATCGACCCGATGGGGCAATTCCAAATTAAGCGTTTGGTTGAAATGAATGTCGGTGGCATCGACGTTTCATTCACCAACTCTTCTTTGTTCATGCTCATTGTTGTTGCATCAATTACTGTGTTTCTGACATGGAGCATGCGTGGACGGGCGATGGTTCCGGGTCGTATGCAATCTATGGCCGAACTTAGCTATGAATTTATTGCGAACATGTTGAAAGATAATGTCGGTTCAGAGGGACGCAAGTTCTTCCCGTTCATTTTCTCCATCTTCATGTTTGTATTGTTCTGTAATCTTATCGGAATGGTCCCCTACACGTTTACTGTTACTAGCCACATCGTTGTGACGTTTGGATTAGCGATGACAGTATTCCTAGTAGTTACAATTGTAGGAATTGTGCGTCATGGATTTAAATTCCTGACATTGTTTGCGCCAAGTGGCGTTCCAATGTTCCTGATGCCTATTCTCGTACCCATCGAAATAATCTCTTATTTCGTTCGCCCTATTAGCCTTTCAGTTCGTCTCTTCGCCAATATGATGGCAGGTCACGCTTTGTTGAAAGTATTTGGCGCATTTGTTGTTGGGCTTAGTTGGTGGGGCGGATGGCTTCCACTTACTTTTATTATTGGTCTGACTGGTCTCGAATTCTTGGTTGCATTCCTGCAAGCATATGTTTTCGCAATCCTGTCATGTCTTTACTTAAACGATGCGATTAACCTGCATCACTAATTTTATTTAACAATTACATAGTTTTTGTTTAACGAAGGAAAAATATCATGGAAGTAGAAGCAGCAAGAATGATCGGCGCCGGCCTCGCAACTATCGCACTAGCAGGCGTTGGTCTTGGTTTGGGTAACATCTTCGGATCTTACATTTCAGGTTCTTTGCGCAACCCAGCAGCAGCACCAAAAGTATTTGGTAACGTTCTGCTCGGCTTTGCCTTAACAGAAGCTGTTGCTCTGTTTGCTATGGTTATCGCTCTTATCATCCTGTTCGTTTAATCTCTTTAACTATTTAAGTTAAAGAACTTTTGAACGCTAGGAATTAGGAACGGTTATGCCGCAGCTCAATTTTGTAGACTTCCCACCCCAACTTGTGTGGCTAGCTATCAGTTTTGTCATTTTGTATATCGCAATGGCAAAAGTGGCTATCCCACGCATTTCTGAGGTTTTGGAAGGTCGTCAAGACCGCATTGCCCGGGATTTGGATGAAGCCAAGCGCTTAAGTGAAGAATCCGATAAGGCAAAAGCGGAATATGAAGCCGCGCTGGAAGAAGCTCGGGCGAAAGCCCATGGTATGGTGTCTGAACTTAAAGCGACACTCACCAAAGAGCAGGACGCCAGCAGGGTTGATCTTGAAGCCAAACTTGCGGAAAAAGCACAAGCGGCTGAGAAAAGCATCGCTGATGCTAAGGAAACAGCATTATCCAATGTTCGGAATATTGCTGGTGAAGCTGCAAAAGCTGCGGTTTCCCGACTTGTTTCTCTTGAAGTTAGCGACGCTGATTTAAGCGCAGCTGTTGAAGCTAGTGCGAAGGGGAGTGCCTAATGCTACATGATCCCGCATTTTGGGTAGCAATTGCCTTCCTTGGTTTCATTGCCGTTGTTATTTATTTCAAACTTCCTTCTATCGTAGGAAAGCAACTTGATGAACGGGCAAGCCGCATCAAGAGCGAGTTGGATGAAGCACAGAAATTGCGTGAAGATGCGCAAGCCATGTATGCTGATTACCAACGCCGTCAACGTGATGCTTTTGCAACTGCTGAAGAAATCGTTGTTAAAGCGAAAGAAGATGCTGAAATAATTCGGAAAGAAAGCGAAGCTGAACTACAGGCCACTCTAACGCGTCGTCAGGAATTGGCAGAAGCCAAGATCAGGCAAGCTGAAGAGAAGGCAATTGCGGAAGTTCAGAATATTGCCGTTGATGTTGCTATTACAGCAGCTGAAAAGCTGATGAAAGACAACATCAAGGCAAAAGAAGCTGGCTCTCTAATCGACCAATCTATTAAGGATTTGGGCGCGCAACTTAACTAAGTCTCGCATCCACCCGTAAAAAAACCCCGCTTATGGCGGGGTTTTTTATTGCCTGTTTCGCACATTGGTCAGACTACGAGCACAAAAAAAAAGGCCCCGCCGAAGCGGGACCATAGGAGGATTGACATATCCTTCAAATATTACTCAGGTGCAGTCCAACGCAAAATTGGACTACGAGCTGCAGCGGTCTCATCAAGTCGTTTACGCGGAGCAAACTTAGGCGCCTGAACAAAAAACTCTGGATCATTACTAGTCTGAGCTTTTTCAATCAAATGCCGCATGCTACCGATAAATAGATCCAATGTTTCCTTTGTTTCACTTTCAGTGGGCTCAATCAGCATGGCCCCATGAACAACAAGCGGGAAATACATTGTCATTGGATGATAACCCTCATCGATCATCGCTTTGGCTATATCAAGGGTGGTTACCCCTGTATCTTTCAAAGTGCTGTCATCGAAAAGAGCCTCATGCATGCAAACACCTTCAAACGGTGAGTTAAGCAAATCGTCCAGTCCAACACGAATATAGTTGGCGTTGAGAACTGCATCCTCAGCGATCTGACGAAGACCATCAGAGCCATGACTGAGCATATAGGCCAGTGCCCGAATGAACATTCCCATTTGACCGTGAAAAGTTTTCATCCGACCAAAGCTTTTAGCGGCACCCTCTTCAACTTGTTCTTGAAGAGAATAGTTACCGCCCTCTTCCACAACAAATGGAACAGGTGCATAGGGAGCAAGAGCATCTGACAGAACAACTGGCCCAGAACCCGGCCCACCGCCACCATGAGGCGTTGAGAAGGTTTTATGCAAGTTGATATGCATTGCGTCCACACCAAGGTCTCCCGGGCGTGTGCGGCCCAGAATAGCGTTTAGATTTGCACCGTCACAATAGAAATACCCACCAACACTGTGGATGAGATCGGCGATTTTCTTCACATCGTTTTCAAACAGACCACAAGTGTTAGGATTAGTCAGCATGACACCGGCAACATCAGGGCCTAACTTAGCTTCAAATGCGTCCAAATCCATACGTCCATCAGCACGTGCAGGAACAGATTCAACCTTGTAGCCACATAGAGCAGCAGTCGCTGGGTTAGTCCCATGAGCTGATTCAGGCACCAAGATGCGTGTTCTCTGCTCACCTTTAGCATCGTGTGCTGCACGAATGGCCATGATACCGCACAATTCACCATGCGCACCCGCTGCAGGTGACATGGCAACGGCTGACATTCCAGTGATAGTTTTCAACCAGTGCGCCAGATCATCAATAAGTGCCAATGCACCTTGAACGGTACTTACAGGTTGCATCGGGTGAATATCACCCAATCCCTTCATCCGAGCTGCTTTCTCGTTAATGCGGGGATTATGCTTCATTGTGCAGGATCCAAGTGGGTAGAAACCAGCATCAATGGAGTAATTCTGGCGGCTCAAGCGAACATAGTGGCGAACCACTTGTGGTTCTGATAAATCAGGGAGCCCAACTTCTTCATTGCGTTCCAACCCGCCTAAGCGACTTTTGACTTCTTTTGGATCGCGCATATCCACACCAACACGACCTTTGACGCCTTGTTCAAAAATCAATGGTGTTTCAAGGTTCAACGCTTTGTTACCTGTATAGGTGCTTTCCAAATCATGCCCTTGTGTTACGGCACCAGGTCTTGACGGTCGTCCAACATTAAGCATTGGCAATCTCCTTCAGCGCAGCGACCAGTTGGTCCACATCATCGTCAGTGTTAGTTTCTGTCACAGTGATCAGTAATAAGTTTTCGAAACCATCAGCATTTGGCAAAAGCCGGGAAACTGGAACACCGCCCAGAATGCCTTTAGCCGCCAACTTTTCGACAGCGTCCTGTGCCGGAACCGGTAACTTCACAGTGAATTCATTGAAAAATGTTTCGTTCAGCACGTCAACACCATCGATTGCCGAAATTTTATCTGCTGCCGCTGCGGCTTCACTGTGGTTAAGTTTGGCGAGTTTAGCAAAACCAACTTCACCAAGCAGACTCATGTGAATACTGAAAGCCAATGAGCAAAGTCCAGCGTTCGTGCAAATGTTACTCGTCGCTTTTTCCCGCCGGATATGCTGTTCACGTGTTGACAGGGTCAGTACAAATCCGCGAGTACCATCCTGATCGGTAGTCTCCCCACAAAGTCGGCCAGGCATCTGACGAACGTATTTCTGACGTGTCGCAAACAATCCTACATATGGGCCGCCATATGATAATGGAACACCAATTGATTGGCCTTCGCCGACAACGATATCCGCACCCATGTCACCCGGAGAGCGAACCGCGCCCAAGGAGACAACTTCCGTTACGACAACAACCAAAAGCGCTCCGACTTCGTGGCATTTATCCGCAAGATCAGATAGATCCTGCAAACGCCCAAAGAAATCAGGGTTTTGGACCACGACACATGCAATATCTTTACCAAGATCAGCGGTAAGGTCTTCCACACCATCTATTGAAGGGGGCAGGCTTTCAACACTGAAATCAGTAAATTGAACGGTCGTATCCGTAACTTCACGATAATGCGGATGCAAATTACAAGACAGGATTGCTTTTTTACGGCGTGTGGCGCGGCACGCCATCAAAACGGCCTCCGCACACGCAGTCGCACCATCATACATGGACGCGTTAGCCACATCCATGCCTGTGATCAGAGCAACCTGAGTCTGGAATTCAAACAACGCTTGTAGCGTTCCTTGACTAATTTCAGGCTGGTAAGGCGTGTAGGCTGTTAAAAACTCTGAACGCTGGATCAAATGATCGACAACAGATGGTACATGGTGGCGATAGGCGCCAGCGCCCAAAAAGCTAGGTGCAGAAGATGGCGACAGATTTTGCGCGCCGTAGGCGAGCATTTTTGCGTCAACATCCATTTCAGGCGCATGCTTTGGCAGATCTAAGAGACCTGTTAAACGTGCATCTTCAGGAATGTCGACGAAAAGATCGTCAATCGAACTCACACCAATCTTTTGCAACATCGCCTGCCGTTCTTCAGCAGTATGTGGCATATATCTCATTAGGAAAGGCCTTCTGTATATTCTTTATACGCAGCTTCATCCATCATATCTTCCAGATCAGACGTATCTTCAATTTTGATTTTCGCAAACCAACCTGCGCCCTGCGCATCCTCATTGACCAAGGAAGGTTTATCTTCCAAGTCTTCATTCACGGCAACAACTTCACCTTTGACCGGTGCATAAACTTCAGATGCTGCTTTCACGCTTTCAACAACGGCAAGTTCATCCCCTTTTTCCAGCTCACGGCCCATGTCCGGAACTTCGACAAAGACAACATCGCCAAGCTGCTCTTGCGCATAAACGCTAATGCCGACGGTCGCAACGTCACCTTCGACTGTCACCCACTCATGATCTTTTGTATATTTTGTGCTCATCTTATTTTCCTATTATTACTAATAAAATTGAACGGGCTATTAGCCGCGATAGTAACGTTGTTCGACAAACGGCATTTTCACGACTTTCGCCGCCCTAGCCTTTCCCCGAACAATCAATTGTAATTGTGTGTCAGCTTTGGAGAGCTCAAGCGGGACATATCCCATAGCAATTGGTGCCTGTAGGCTCGGAGCGAACCCGCCAGACGTAATTTCACCAACTACATTGCCGTCCATATCCGCGATCTCGGTATGCTCCCGTGCGGGTGCCCGTCCTTCAGGCAAAATACCCACGCGTTTCATTTTAGGCTTTGCAGCAATCTCATCGATAATGATCGTCGCGCCGGGGAAGCCCCCTTCTTCGCGGCGACGTTTGCTGATTGCCCATAGAAGACCCGCTGATGCAGGTGTTGTTTCTGTTGTCAGGTCATGCCCATAGAGGCATAGACCGGATTCAAGCCTCAACGAATCCCGTGCACCCAATCCAATCGGCGCGACCTCTTCTTCAGCTAGAAACGCCCGACAAACTTCCTCCGCGCGCTCGTTTGGAATAGAGATTTCATATCCATCTTCGCCCGTGTAGCCGGAACGTGTCACGAAACATGCCGCTCCTGCAATTTCCAACTCTTGGTAGGACATAAATGACATATCGGCGACGGCTGGGTTGAACCGTGCTAAAATCTCAACGGCCTTGGGACCTTGCAAGGCGACTAGCGCTCTATCGTCCAGAACTGTAACTGTCGCATCGTTTTTCAGTGCAGATTTGAACAGTGCAATATCTTGATCTTTACATCCTGCATTTACAACAACGAACAAATCGTCTCCGCGTTGCGTTACGATAAGATCATCAAGGATGCCGCCATTGTCATTCGTCAGAAAGCTGTAGCGCATCTGGCCCGCAGAGAGTGCTTCAATATCTCCCGGGATCAGTTTTTCAATTGATTTGGCAGGGTTGGCGCCTGAAATAACGACTTGCCCCATGTGTGACACATCAAACAAACCAGCTTTTTCTCTAGTGTGTAGATGTTCTTTCATAATGCCATCAGGATATTGCACAGGCATATCATAGCCAGCGAAGGGCGTCATTTTAGCGCCGAGCTCTACATGCAAATCATAAAGTGCTGTTTGTTTTGTCTGCGAGGTATCATTCATAGGTATGTCTCAGTCCACAAAGAAGTTAATCACCAACGCACCAAGCGTAGGTAATAACCCCCTCTGTCTTAGGACCTGAGAGATTTGACATAAAAAGCCCACATAGCTTTTTGTGCTTACCCCTTCGGTGAAGCTGAAAATTCAGCTTGCTTTCCAGAGATTCATCCTCCTGCGGTCCGGGTGCCTGAGAGTTTCCGAGGTGGTTGCTCCTTCGGCGATGACTCTAAGTCATCTCTCCCGCAGGGATCGTCTGTATGAATGCCCCGATAATAGTGATGCTTTCGCTTCTGTCAAATGGCATGATCTTTTTAGACGAAAAGCTGGCTTTTTTAGTTCGCTGTTTTTCGATTATACTCAAGCTGTTCATTTGTCAGCTGAAAGCCCATCACAATCGTATAGTCTGCACCTGAACGGCCACTGGCAATCGGGATTATTTGGATGATTTCCTCTTGTACCGCCCCTCTCCGTTTCCCTTGCGGAACCTCGATCAGGCTTTCAAATATCTTTTTACCCAATACTTTTTTATTATTGTCTGCAATAGCCACAAAAAACGGGAACACTTGTTTTTGTGAAGTCGCTGCTGGGCCTTTGATCGCTCCGATACGAAGAATCAACTCAGCTAATACTTCGCTATCATCATTCTCGTATACGCACTCACCGCTGGTTGGGACAATAACACCTTCAAACTCGACATCAACCAGATCACGACCCGGTCCGCTCCGGAAAATGGTGATATTTCCTGCATTGGGAAGTACCGCCACATTTGGGCAAGGCAACACGCGCTTACTTGAACTAAATAAATCGGTATCCAATCCTCCGGCGCAAGCACTTAAGACGAACACCCCAGCTAGAAGGGAAATGGACTTCAAATGTTTGAATTTACGTATCATCCCGGCATTCTTTCGCTTCTGACATGCCGCATTTATCCAAGGCGCGTCAAAGTCTGGTAATTTTAGGCAATTTGATGTACTAATCCGCCGAATTTAAGATGGACAGGATTTTTTAGCAAGCATGACAAGCTCGGCAATTAAATATTATTGTTCAATGGGATATTTTCGCCCGCATACATGTTAGGTTGGCAAATGACAGTTGAACAACGAAATCTTCTTTTGGCGGCCCCTCGTGGCTTTTGTGCTGGCGTGGACCGGGCAATCCAAATCGTTGAACGCGCATTAGAGAAATACGGTGCCCCGGTCTATGTGCGTCATGAGATCGTGCACAACAGATATGTTGTGGAGAATCTGGAAGCAAAAGGCGCTGTATTCGTCGATGAGCTAAGTGATGTACCAAAGAACGTACCTGTCATTTTTTCAGCTCATGGCGTTGCGAAATCGGTGCCTGAAGAAGCTCAAACCCGCAATATGTTTTTCATCGATGCCACTTGCCCACTGGTCAGTAAAGTCCACAGAGAGGCCGAACGTCACGACAAGGACGGAATGGAAATCATTCTTATTGGTCATAAGGGACACCCCGAAGTTATCGGGACTATGGGTCAGTTAAAAGAGGGGAAAATTACACTTGTGGAAACTCTGGAAGATGCTCAAGCCTTTTCACCAATAAACCCCGATGCGGATCTTGCATATCTGACACAAACCACTCTCTCTGTAGATGAAACTTCAGCTATTGTCGCAACCTTGCGGAACAAATTCCCCAATATTGCGTCCCCTAAAAAAGAAGATATATGCTACGCAACGACAAACCGGCAAGCCGCTGTAAAAGAACTAGCAGCAGAATGTGACGGTGTTCTTGTAATCGGAGCTCCCAATTCATCTAACTCCATGCGCCTTGTCGAAGTGGCCCAAAAAAGCGGATGTAAATACGTTAGTTTGGTTCAACGCGCACGTGATATTCCGTGGGAAAAACTAGCGAATTGCACCAACATTGGAATTACCGCCGGGGCCTCCGCCCCAGAAACACTGGTTGAGGAAGTGGTTGCTGCATTTTCTGAACGGTATGACGTTACAGTTCGCGAAATAACAACAAGTGAAGAACATGTTACGTTCAAGCTTCCACGCATTTTAGAAAAATAACAGGCAATCAAATTCTCTATCGGGAATAAAGACTGCCCAATTGGTACAAAATATGGCCGTATATACTGAAATCTCCGACGATGATTTAGATGCACTGTTGCGTGAATATGATATCGGAGAGGCCCTTTCATGCAAGGGAATTGCAGAAGGCGTCGAGAACTCAAATTTTCTTCTTCAAACGCAAACTGGATTTTACATTCTGACGCTTTATGAAAAGCGGGTAAATAAAGACGACTTGCCGTTTTTCCTTGGCCTAATGGAACATTTGGCAGAAAAAGGATTTGTATCCCCGAGGCCAATCGTAACAAAAAAAGGTGAGACACTAACGACAGTTGCTGAGCGCCCCTCAGCCATTATCGAATTCTTGAAAGGCCGCTCCATTCGGAGAATAACTCCAGATCATTGCGCCATGCTCGGAGATAGTCTGGCCAACTTGCATGTCGCTGCTGCGGACTTTGAAATTAGCAGACCTAATACGCTTTCAATGAACAGCTGGCGTCCTCTGCTGAACGATTGTCTTGCTAGTCGGCACGACAATTCTATAAAAGATGCTGAAGTTGTAGAAATTGAGAATGAGCTTACTTTTCTTGAAGAGAACTGGCCGTCAGATCTTCCTCAAGGTGTCATTCACGCAGATCTTTTCCCCGACAATATCTTCTTCCTGAACGATCAGGTTAGCGGCGTAATTGATTACTACTTCGCCTGCAATGACTTTCTTGTTTATGATTTGGCGATCTGCCTTAATGCTTGGTGCTTTGAAAGTGATGCAAGCTTTAACATTACCAAAGCCCGAAAGCTGTTAAATGCTTATCGCCGTGTACGGAGTGTTTCTAACGAGGAGTTGGAGGCTCTCCCCCTTCTTTGCCGCGGGGCCGCTTTACGCTTCTACCTCACACGGCTGTATGATTGGCTAAACCAGGTTGAAGGAGCGCTAGTGAAACCAAAAAATCCAGCCGAATATCTAAAGAAAATTCGTTTTCTTCAGGATGTTAAAACCGTCTCGGCATATGGGATCGAATAAAGCTGATTAATCAAAGAGCGCGTCAATTTCATCTTGGGAAATTTCCTGGCCTTCAACACGTGGGCCGCTGAGTTCAACGTCCCCGTCTTTTTGAACGTCCTGCTCAACTCCTTCAAGGTCAGCTAATTGCTCCTCTCCACCCAAGATATCAATCATGGTTGCAATACGATCTTCAACGAATTTGAGCGTTCCAACGACTTTAGAAATACGCTGTCCTGTAATATCTTGAAAACCGCAGGCTTCGTAGATTTTCATTACGGCGTTGCTGATGGCTTGCGTAATTTCAAGTTCATCAGGATCAGTTGCGTTAAGCTCTAAACTCTCATTCTTATCTTCAATGGTCTCAACTGCCGCCAAAATCGTATTTGTCGCTGTTTCAGTATCACCAACAACGGCATCCAATTGGTCGGTCATTGCATGAATTTTGGGCCCTTTTTCATGAGAGTTTATCGATGTGATTTCACGCCGAGTTTCCAAGATCACACGAGAGAGCTCTTCCAACTCGATCTTCAATTGCATAGATTCTGCAAATTCTTTTTTAAAGTCTTCAAGCACTTCTTCATTGAGCGTTGGGCCGGTTTTTGCTTCAAAACCTCCTGCAATATCCTCTCTTAATGAATGTATAGCCCCTAAAAGCACATCATATTGCTCTTGGCTCATACCACCGGTGGGGTCTGGCGTCCCCACATCTGAACTCACATGTTGAAGTTGTTGCTTTTCAGCAGAGAACATCTTTTTTGTCATAGCGTTCACAAGGTCCTCGACAGACAGAATAGGTTAATTCTTAGATTATTTTATCATCCTGAACCCAAGCGCCTAAAATTAGGTTAAAATATAATTATTTTACTGACCTGCCTTTGGTTTCAGATATGCTGGCAAAAACTTATTCAAATATGCACAGCCGACAGGTGACAAATTGGCAGAAAAAACAGTAACAATTTATACAGATGGCGCATGTTCGGGCAACCCTGGCCCGGGGGGTTGGGGCGCGTTGCTGGAAGCTGACGGTAAAACAAAAGAAATATGCGGCGGAGCTCCTGATACGACGAATAATCGTATGGAACTTAGCGCGGCAATCAATGCACTTACCGCCTTAAAAAGGCCCAGCAGTGTGGCTCTGCATACTGACAGTACATATGTGAAAGACGGCATTACCAAATGGATGGCTAACTGGAAGAAAAATGGCTGGAAAACCGCAGCAAAGAAGCCAGTTAAGAACAAAGATTTATGGGTGGAGCTTGATGAGGCTATCGCCCGTCATACCATTAGCTGGCATTGGGTCAAAGGACACGCGGGGCATCCGGGAAACGAAAAAGCTGACCAATTGGCCAATAAGGGCATGGAAAAATTCAAATAGATAAAACGGGGAGGTCATCCCTCCCCGCATACGAAAACTAGATCTGATCAAGAAGTGTTTCAGCATCCGAAACTTCAAAACCACCGGTTTCTTCGAGGTTCAATTGACTTATAGCACCGTCGTCGACAATCATTGAATACCGACGTGAACGCACACCAAGGCCTGCACCGGACGCATCAAATTCAACACCCATTGCTTTTGTGAAAGCACCATCTGGATCAACAACCATACGAATTCCATCTGCAGATAGCGATTTTCCCCACGCTGCCATTACGAACGGATCGTTCACAGACAGGCAAATTACTTCTTCTACGCCTTTGCCTTTCAAGGCATCAAGATTTGCGAGAAATCCCGGCACGTGTTTCGCGGAACAAGTTGGTGTAAACGCACCTGGAACAGCAAACATTGCGACTTTTTTGCCTGCGAATAAATCGCTAACTGCTAATTTTGAAGGGCCTTTTGCAGTCATTTCCATGAGATCGGCATTTGGCAGTTTGTCGCCTACTGAAATAGTCATTAAATTTTTCCTAGTTGCAAATTGGAGGATTTCTAGAATTGTAGCATAGTCTTTCTCTTACACCACAAAAACAACCTGAAATGTGACGTTTGCCAGATTATTTTATTTCAACACTCGCTTCAGCGCCCTGACTGTTATCTATGAGTGTCGCTCTTAGTTTGCGCCCCAAAATTCGCTTCGGATCATTTACGAAATCAGCGGCTATTGAGAAGGAGACCTTGTTCCCATTACGGTCTATCACAGTTTTTTCGACCGCAAAGAAATCTCCGTCCTCTCCTTCAAGAATCAACTCTGGATTTTCAAAGGAATTATTTGTATCAACCGTGACTTCCAAAAAATTCTTCGTTAGGTGCCTGATTTCTATACGCTGAGCCAATGCCGACAGTCCAAGTGGCGCAGGCACCAAGGCTGTATATTGTTGGAACAAATTCTTTTCCGCGGATTGCTCTGCTGCAGCATTCGGTAAATGCAGAGAGAATTCTTGTTGGATGGGTACGCAAACTTCTTTGCATACACCGTAAGTCAGTACGAGTTTGGCACGAAGATCTTTGTCTGCATCTTTTAAAGTGACTTTAACCGGAAACAGAACTTCCGTCTCAAATCCCCAGGATAAATAGCCAGCGCTTTCAAATGATTCCGGTGCCGGCCATAAGATTTCAGTATTCGCAATATTCTCTGAGCCGCTCCAACCGAATGTGGGAGCAATGCCAGTATCGCCAGGGCTTCGCCAGTAGGTTTTCCAGCCCCTATCCAGTTGGATGTGAACTCCAAGCACGACTTCTTTTTGCCCGCCCGTTCCCGTTGTCACCGACAGCAATCGAGCACGGGACATCTCTGATACCGCCCAATCAGAGTTAGAAATTGATGTCAAATCTACTGCAAATACCGACGGTGTTATTAGCATCAGCGTAGCAAAAAAAGAAAAAAACTTATAAATTTGCTTCATTTTTCATCATTCGTTACCAAGTTAGAGAGAAGAGATCAGCTCTCGCTATAGTATAAAGTATTTTTTGAAATTATGATGTCACAATTAGATCAACCTTCAGTTACAGGTGATCACTTTAATAAGAGCGACAGTAATATGACGAATACCATAGAGCAAAAAGAAGGTTATCTGGAAGGTCAGATTCTGATCGCAATGCCAACTATGCCTGACCCGCAATTCAAAAAAGCCATTATTCTTTTATGTGCCCATGGTGAAGAAGGCGCGATGGGGATAGTTCTCAATCGCAATCTTGATCTTCTTTCCTTTGAAGACCTTTTGGAGCAACTTGAAATTCCGCATATCGACGTGATTGATAGTCAAAAAATACATTTTGGAGGTCCGGTGGAGGCAGAACGAGGTTTCGTTCTTCATACAACGGATATGATTCACGATACATCAATGATGATCTGTGATGATATCGCTCTAACTGCCACGCTTGATATGTTGAAAAGTATGGCACTTGGAGAAGGCCCACAGGACAGTTTTCTTGCTTTAGGGTATTCAGGTTGGGGTCCAGGACAGCTAGAAAAAGAAATTCAGGATAATGGTTGGCTTGTTGTCGATGCAGACCATGATCTGGTCTTTGGAGACAGACTTGGTAACAAATGGCATGCAGCGATTAATAAACTGGGCTTTGATCCGGGGTTACTTTCCGGTGATGCCGGCCATGCCTGATCGACGTTCTTCGATTTGGCTAGGAGCAATTGTATCCCCCTTCAAGATCGCAAAGAGCAAATGATCTTGCCAGTTCCCGTTTATACATAAATATTGTCTAGCATACCCCTCTCTCGTAAATCCGGCTTTTTCAAGCAAGGAGGCACTAGGTATATTTTCAGGTAAACATGCGGCTTCAATACGGCGAAGAGAGTATGTTTCAAACAATTCCGGAAGCAGTGTGCATATCCCCTCGAACATATACCCGTGCCGGATATGAGGCAGGCCTGTCCAATACCCTAACGTCCCGGTTTGAGAGACACCCCTTTGAATATTGCTCAGCGTTATGCTTCCAAGCAATTGATCATCTGTATTTCTGAATAGAAAAAACGCATAGCCATTGTCTGCTTTGGCGTCCGACGCGTAACGACGAAGTCGATCTCGAAAGTGCTGACGCGTCAACGAATCTCGCGACCAAACTGGCTCCCACGGCACGAGATGCTGGCGGCTTATCTCTCGGATCTTCGACCACTCAGCCCAATCAGAAATCTTTGGATGTCGCAAATACAGTCGATCCCCATAAATGGGATTGTCACGATCTGTCTTCCAGAATTTTTGTAGCAAAATCGCCTCGCAGGGTAATCAAGACTGCTCTCATGGGGCGAACATATTTGGCCGCCTAATTGAACCTTGCCGCAAATTGGTCATAGTTTTCAAGGTTTTTCACAGGTCCAAGCGCTGCAATCGTTGGGATAACTCCCTCAAACAAACGTTTTGCAGCGTTTTCGATACGCTCAGCTGTCACTTTATCGATTTCGTCTTCAATTTCAGATGGCGGAATGACCCGGCCAAAAATCAACATCTGCCTCGCATGCACTTCGCAGCGTGCAGCCGGGCTTTCAAGTCCCATGAGAAGGCCTGCTTTATGCTGTGCCCTCGCACGAGCAACTTCACTTTCGTCAATGGATTTAGCGGTTTTCAGCAACTCATCCACAATAACACTGCTGAGTTCAGATATTTGATCTGGGCCCGTACCTGCATAAACCGAGAACAATCCTGTATCCATGAAGGAAGACGCGAAAGAGAAAATCGAATAGCATAAGCCGCGTTTCTCACGAACTTCCTGAAACAACCGTGAAGACATTCCCCCACCAAGTAATCCAGCAAGGATTTGAATAGTGTAAAAATCGTCGTCGTTGTATGTCACACCGGGAACTGAAAGTGCAAAATGGACCTGTTCTAAATCCCGAGCTTCGCGATACTCACCGCCTTTATAAGTTGCGGCTTCCATCTCATGGACGGCGCCACTCGACAGTTTAGAAAATTTTTCTTCCGCCAACTCCACAAGGGCATCATGATCAACGGCACCCGAAGCACTTAGCACCAGTTTCGGCGCGGTATAATGTTCTGTCATATAATCGGAAATAACAGCTCGATCAAAACCGCGAACCCGCTCTGCAATGCCAAGAATAGAACGACCGATTGCCTGATCTGGAAACGCAGTTTCCTGTAAATGATCAAATATTATATCATCCGGTGTGTCGTTTGTTTGCCCTATTTCCTGAACAATGACCTCTTGTTCACGTGCTAGTTCTGCTTCATCAAATACAGAATTTTGCAAAATATCCGCGAGAATATCTACTCCCAGTGGGACGTCGTCTTTCAAAACTCGAGCATAATAAGCTGTTTGATCTCGGCTTGTATAAGCATTCAGATGTCCCCCGACAGCCTCAATACTTTCCGCAATTTCACGGGCTGACCGGGTTTCTGTTCCCTTGAAAGCCATGTGCTCAAGAACGTGCGAGATACCATTCACAGGTAAATTTTCATGTCTCGCACCGGTATCCACCCAAACCCCGACCGCCGCGGTTTCAAGATGTGGCATCGGATCAGAAATTACGCGTAAACCGTTAGATAAAGTGGATACTTTTTGAGCCATTATATATTTTCCATCAGCCCGCGGTTAAAACTCGGGCTCTTTCTCTGATATAGGCCTGAACTGTGACCAAGTCATTGGGCAAATCAACTAATTTTTCTTCTCTCCCAAAAAGATCCGCCATATGGGCAGGCAATTGAGGATAGACACCAGATGCTTTTTCAACTGCTGCAGGGAATTTGGCAGGATGCGCAGTTGAGAGAGTAACCATTGGTATAGCTTGATCTTTGCGGCAGTCTTCTGCCACTTTCAATCCAACGGCTGTATGAGGATCAACAAGCTTATCGCTTTCTTCCAACGTTTTGCGGATGGTCTCAAGCGTTTCTTCTTCGGAGCAATTTCCAGCAGAGAATATAATCTGGTTCAATTGCTTCATATCAATATCAAAACCGCCTTCTGCATCCAATTTACGCATGTAATCCTGAACAGTAGCCCCATTCTGGGCACACAGATCAAACAATAATCTTTCGAAATTGCTGGAAACCTGAATGTCCATGCTCGGGCTGACCGTAGGATCAACGCCTTCTTTTCGATAACTACCGCTATTGAAAAAACGGGCCAAAATGTCATTCCGGTTTGTTGCAACGATTAGCTGATCAACTGGGAGACCCATTTTAGTCGCACAATATCCCGCATAGACGTCACCAAAATTGCCACTAGGCACTGAGAAAGAGACAGAACGATCTGGTCCTCCCAAGCTCACCGCAGCCGTAACGAAATAAACAATCTGCGCCATGACACGCGCCCAGTTGATAGAATTTACCGCAGAAACACCTAACTCATCTCGGAAGTCGTGATCGTTAAACATTGCTTTGACCATAGCCTGACAGTCATCGAAATCGCCGTCGATGGCAATGTTATACACATTGCTGTCCAATACTGAGGTCATTTGCTTGCGTTGAACATCCGATACGCGCCCTTTCGGGTGCAGGATAAATATATCAACAGCATCGCGTCCGCGGCAGGCTTCAATAGCAGCTGATCCCGTATCACCAGATGTCGCGCCAATTATTGTAACCCGTTTTCCGCGGCGGCTTAGCAAGTGATCATAAAGCAAGCCTAACAGTTGAAGGGCCACATCTTTAAACGCCAACGTAGGGCCGTGATATAGCTCCATCAGGAAATCATTTTCCGAGAGCTGGGTCAGAGGAACAACGGCTTTGTGAGCGAACGTGCCGTAAGCCTTCTCAGTCATAGCCCTAAAGTCTTCGGGGCTAATACAATCCCCTAGGAAGGGCTGCAGGACTTCTGCCGCGACTTCAGCATAAGTTTTTCCGGCCAGATTACGGATATCATCCGCAGACATCTGTGGCCAAGTTTCAGGCACATACAAGCCGCCATCTCGGGCCAGGCCCGTTAAAACGACTTCTTCAAAGTTCAAGGTCGGCGCATCACCGCGTGTACTGATATACCGCACTTTTATCTCCAGCTTAGATGGCAGGCAAAGTTTAATTTTTCCGCGTAAATTACACGTATTACTATATTCTTTCTATACCGCTCTGTTCAAAATAGACAGAATTTTCAGTCCGAAAGATATCTTGCTTTAAGATGCTTTTTAAAGGCATCGGTGTTGAGTGCGGATCCCGTCGCATCGATAAGCACTTGATCTGTAGTCTTCAGGCTTCCAAACGCATGAACATTTTTCTCTAGCCAATTGACCAATGGCGCAAAATCACCTTCTTTAATCTGACGATCCAACTCAGGCAAAGCATTCCCCGCCGCCCCAAAAAACTGAGCCGCTGCAAGTGCCCCCATTGTGTATGTTGGGAAGTAACCAATCGCCCCACCGGGCCAGTGAATATCCTGAAGGCAGCCCAATTTGTCACTTGGTGGACGGATCCCCAACAACTCCACCATTCCATCATTCCAGGAGGTCGGTAAGTCCTGCACCTGCAGATCACCGCTCAACAGCGCCTTTTCCAGGCGGTAACGCAAGATAACATGTAAGGGGTATGTAACTTCATCCGCGTCTACACGAATGAACCCTCTATTTACATGATGATACAGCCGCTTGAAGTTATCAAACGTCCAATTATCTCCTTCACCGCAAAAGGCCTCTTTAATTTTCGGAAGCGCATAAGTCAAAAAAGCTTCACTTCTTGAAAGTTGCATTTCCACCACCAACGATTGGCTTTCATGAAGTGCCATGCCACGAGATTGGCCAACTGGCTGAGATCTCCATTCTCTAGGCAAGTTCTGCTCATACAGGGCGTGGCCAGTCTCGTGTAACGTCCCCATCAGGCTTTGGGTGAAGTCATCCTCTTCATAACGCGTCGTCAGACGGACGTCATCTGGCGTGCCTCCCGTAAAAGGATGATGACTGGTATCAAGCCGTCCCCTCTCAAAATCAAAACCAAGGTCCGTCATAAACGTTAAACCAAGATTTTTTTGCGTCTCAACGCTGAACGGCCCCTCCAACGCATCAAACGATTTTCCTGCGTTCTGTTTTTCAAGAACTTCTTCTAAAAAGGTAGGCAGGAAAGACTGCAGATCGTCAAAGAGGACGTCTATCTGCTCCTGACGACATCCCGGTTCATATTGATCGAGTAAGGCATCATAGGGCGTTAAATTGAATTGTTCGGCTTTGGCATCAGCCATCTCACGCGTAAGAGACAAAACCTCATTCAGGCTTTCTTGAAGCTCAGAAAAATTATCGTTTTCCCGGGCACTCCGCCATTGCATTTCACATTTTGATGTCGCGTGCGATAGAGCCTCAACAAGGTCTGTATTGACAGCGCTAGCGTGTCGCCAATTATTTCGCATTTCACGCAAATTAGCTTGCTGCCAATCACTTAGTTCTGGCGCTTCCTGTTCGGCCTGATCCATTAAATCCGAAATTTCGGAATCCACTAACAACTCATGTTGCAGTACACCTAGTGATGCAAGTTGTTCCGCACGGCTTGCAGCGCCGCCATCGGGCATCATAACAGCATTGTCCCAGTTCAAAATTGCACTGGCACCACTTATCGCAGACATGCGTTTGAAACGCTTTTCAAGAGTGTCGTATGAAGACATTATTGTTCCTGTTTAAACTTGTGTATCTCTTGCCCGCCGGTATCCATAGACCAGATAGATTACGAACATCGCACCGCCCATTCCTAACCACGTTACAAAATATTCGATATGATTATTGGGGACGCTGACGCGTGTTTGACCGCCTTTTGGGAAGCCGCCTGGAACAGGACCCGCATCTATTTCGACAAAAACTGGGGAAACGTTCAATTTCAAATGCGTTGCCATGTCATCCAACTCCCCATAAAGCCAGACATTGGTGTCTGCATTGCTTTTGGGAAGAAAATCATACGATTTCGCCCACGCTTTTCGAACGATCCCTGAAATCTCGACAACACCAGAAACATTGCCTTCTAATCTGGTTATTGCTTCTTTTTTGTGCTCAGGCACCCAACCTCGGTTAATCAAGACTGTTCCTTCAGCATCTTCCCGAACAAAGGGCGTGATAATCTGAAAGCCTTTTAAGCCCTTCACAGTGTGCGCAAATAGATGAATTTCCTTATCGTGAAGGAAGGTTCCCGCCAAACTCACTCGGCGGTAACTCCAGACATCTGGAACCAAGTCACCAGAAGGCAACGGCACCGCAGCTGCAGCTAGTTGCTGGTTCAATGTATCTAGGAGTTCAACCTTCCAAAAATACCGATTTAGCTGCCAAACACTTAAAGTCAGCATAATGAGAACCGCCGGTATTGTCATAAGGGTCGGCAAATAACCTGGAGAGAATTTTTTCATAAATATTGCAGCTTAAAATCTGAGTTGTTGTCGTAAGTGAGTTTAAATCAAACCAGCTGCCAATAAAAGAGAAGAGGTTCTGAGCTATCAAATATTAAGCTTAGAACGTCTGCGGTTAAGGGCACACATTTCAAATCACAGTGAGACTAAAATTAAAAAGGGCAGCGGTTGTGTACCGCTGCCCTGGTTTGATTACTGCCTTAGTATAAAATTAAATCCCATTTATTATGCACTGGTATTTGCAGGAGACACCAATGCGATATGAAGGAAATCATTTCACCATCAAAGGCATTATTTCAGGAGGTCCTAGGCAGAACCCCACCAATAGATTGCGACAAAGAGGAACAACCAAACAACGTCAACAAAATGCCAGTACCAAGCGGCTGCTTCGAAGCCGAAATGGTGTGTGGTTGTGAAGTGGCCTTTCATGGCCCGGATCAAACAAACCAACAAGAAGATTGTACCAACGATCACATGGAAACCGTGGAAACCTGTTGCCATGTAGAATGTTGACGCATAGATGCCGTCTTGGAAACCAAAGGCCGCGTGCGAATATTCATAACCTTGAACGATTGAGAACACGAGGCCGAGGATAACTGTCAACGTCAATCCCTGGATCAAACCTTTACGGTCGCCATGCTGTAATGCGTGATGCGCCCAGGTTACTGTTGTGCCAGATGTCAGAAGGATCAATGTGTTGACCAGAGGCAAATGCCAAGGATCAAAGACTTCAATTCCTTGAGGAGGCCAAACACTACCGATAGCTTCCGTTGGGAAGAACGCAGCATTAAAATATGCCCAGAACCACGCAACGAAGAACATAACTTCGGAGGCGATAAACAAAAGCATGCCATATCGCAAGCCAAGTTGAACCACAGGTGTATGATGCCCCTGATGTTCGCCTTCTTTCACAACATCACGCCACCAAACAAAGGCGGTATATAAAAGCAATATCATGCCAATAGTGAAGACAGCGTACCCTTTTTCATGCATGAACATCACGGCACCAATTGCTGTGATGAACGCAGAAAGAGAGGCCAAGGCTGGCCAAGGGCTCGGATCTACAAGATGATAATCATGCTTTTTAGCGTGAGCATCTGCCATTTCTAACTCCTGCAATCATCCCGGTATTTTTCCGGGTAGTTTAAATTAACGACCTTTTGACAGGTCAGTTTACGTATGCGGAAGTCTTTTCCGCAATTTCATTACTCGATACTTCTTGTTCGTTCTCTGCACTTGCTTCGTTAGTCACGAAGAAGGTGTAAGAAAGCGTAATTGTTTCAACTTCCCGCGTATTAATATCCCGGTCAATCTCTGGATCGACATAGAAAGTCACAGGCATATCAACCCGCTCCCCGGGTTGCAATGTTTGTTCAGTAAAGCAAAAACAATCAATCTTTGTGAAATACTGGCCAACCTTTTGCGGCGAAACATTAAATGCCGCAGTGCCCGTAATCACTTTATCCGTTGGGTTGAACGCTTCATAGTAAGCGATCCCTGTTTGCCCAATTTTGATACTTATCTTCCGTTCGACAGCTTTGAATTTCCAAGGCATATTCCGGCCAGTGTTTGCATCAAAATCGATCGTGATCTTGCGATCCAGAATTTCATCTGATGCGGTCTCTGCCCGCTGGGTAGTTCCGCCATATCCCGTAACCCGACAAAACAGGTCATACAGAGGGACAGAGGCAAAAGACAAACCCACCATTCCCACAGCAACGAGAGCAAGCCCAATACCCAAACGCTTGGATTTTCGGGAGGCGTCGTTCATATGACGCTCACTGTCAACTTCGCTAAAGTGATCAGATAGAACAAGACTACAATAGCAGCCAAGATCCCGCCAACTACAAGGTTACGGGTTCTTAGTTTTTTCTTTTCGTCGTCCATAGTCATCTTAAACCACTCCGTTCACAATTACTTCTCCAAGAAGGAGGGCAAAAATCAAGAAGAGATACAGAATTGAAAATGCAAAAAGTTGTTTTGCACTTGTCTCGTCTTTTTTCAGCCATACCTTCGCGGCACCAAACAGGAAAATTACGCCAAGTATCGTCGCCCCAATTCCAAATACTGGTCCTGCATATCCAAGGAAATACGGTGACACGCCAATTGGAAATAATAGAACACTGTAGAACATTACTTGACGGCGCGTTGCCTCGCGGCCTGCGACAACAGGTAACATCGGAACGCCTGCTTTGGCATAATCGATATCCCGCCATAAAGACAACGCCCAAAAGTGAGGCGGCGTCCAGAAGAATATAATGGCAAAAAGAACAAGGCTTTCAATGCTGACATCACCTGTAACAGCAGCCCAACCGATCATTGGAGGAAACGCACCTGCGGCACCGCCAATAACAATATTCTGTGGTGTCCGGCGTTTCAGCCACATCGTATAAATAAAGACGTAGAAACCAATAGTAAGGGCCAAGAGAAAGGCCGCGACCAGATTAATAGCAAGTCCCATCAACAAGACAGACGCCACTGACAGAGAAACACCAATACCTAGCGCTTCGCCTGCAGTAACTTTACCGGCTGGCACGGGGCGATTTTTAGTCCGCTCCATGATCAGATCAATATCGGCATCATACCACATATTAATCGCGCCAGAAGCGCCCGCACCCACTGCAATACAAAGCAACGCCGTAAAAGCCAAGACAGGGTGCAGGCTTCCAGGCGCAACAGCCATTCCAACCAGTCCTGTAAAGACAACAAGTGACATCACCCGCGGCTTCAGCAGAGCAAAATAGTCACTAGCCCGTGCAGAACCTTGTTCGGCACGAGCTGTGTTGTTTTGTATTATGCTTGTGTCAGGCACAAAATACTCCGTCTTACTTACTTAACTACTGGCAGTTCATTGAACTGATGGAATGGAGGCGGAGAAGACAAAGTCCACTCAAGAGTTGTTGCACCTTCACCCCAAGGATTATCAGCCGCTTTTTCACCGCGCATGAATGCATGTAGGACAGTGAATAAGAAGATCAAAACACCAAAGGCTGAAATGTAAGAGCCGTATGAAGCAATTGCATTAAAGCCTGCAAATGCATCTGGATAATCTGGAATACGGCGAGGCATACCAGCAAGACCTAAGAAATGCATTGGGAAGAAGACCATGTTCACACCAATAAACGTTACCGTAAAGTGGAGTTTCGCAAGTGTCTCAGAGTAATTGTAGCCAGTCATCTTACCGAACCAGTAGTAGATGCCCGCGAAGATCGCAAACACTGCACCAAGGCTCAGAACGTAATGGAAGTGGCCGACAACATAATATGTGTCATGCAGGATCACGTCCAGGCCGCCATTGGCAAGGACAACACCGGTCACACCACCAACAGTAAACAAGAAGATAAATCCAAGCGCCCAAATCATTGGGGCCTTAAATTCAATAGACCCGCCCCACATTGTCGCAATCCATGAGAAGATTTTAACACCTGTTGGAACAGCAATAACCAAAGTAGCACCCAGGAAGTATGCCCGCGTATCAACATTCATACCAACGGTATACATATGATGGGCCCATACGATAAAGCCAACGCCGCCAATAGCAACCATAGCATATGCCATACCGAGATAGCCAAATACTGGCTTACGGCTGAACGTAGAAATGATCTGACTGATGATACCGAAGCCCGGCAAAATCATGATGTAAACTTCAGGGTGACCGAAGAACCAAAATAGATGCTGGAACAACAGTGGATCGCCGCCACCTTCAGGGATGAAGAAGTTTGTACCAAAATTGCGGTCAGTCAAAAGCATTGTAATCGCGCCGGCAAGAACAGGCAGTGATAACAGTAGCAAGAACGCTGTAACCAGAACAGACCATACAAACAAAGGCATCTTATGCATGGTCATACCCGGAGCACGCATATTGAAGATCGTTGTAATAAAGTTGATTGCACCAAGGATAGAAGAGGCACCGGCAAGATGAAGGCTGAGGATCGCAAAATCAACCGCCATACCAGGTTGCCCAACAGTTGAGGAAAGCGGAGGATAAATCGTCCAGCCACCACCAACACCATTTGCACCAGCAGGTCCCTCAACAAAAATTGAGATAACAAGCAAGCCCAGAGCAGGAGGAAGCAACCAGAATGAAATATTGTTCATTCTTGGGAACGCCATATCTGGTGCACCGATCATAAGTGGTACAATCCAGTTACCAAAACCACCGATAACCGCAGGCATCACCATGAAGAAGACCATGATCAAGCCATGACCTGTCACGACAACGTTGAAAAAATGGAAATTCCCATCGAGGAATTGATCGCCAGGCATCTGCAATTCTGCACGGATAAAAACTGACATCGCACCACCAATGATCCCTGCCATAACAGCAAAGATCAGATACATGCTTCCGATGTCTTTATGGTTTGTCGAGTAAACCCAACGCTTCCACCCCGTAGGGTTATGATCGTCGTGAGCGGCTGCTGCACTATTCGCCATTTTATTCGCCTCTCTCTAGCCGATTACTGTGTGACTGTGGATGCTGCTGCGACATTCACAGCGGGGGCATCCAAGCCAGCAAATTCTTCTTTAGCTTTCACAAGCCACTTTTTGTATTCTTCTTTACTGACTGCCTTTACCGCAATTGGCATAAAGCCATGGCGAGCACCACAAAGCTCAGAACATTGCCCGTAATAAACGCCTTCTTCTTCAATACGCATCCATGTCTCATTAATACGGCCGGGAACAGCATCAAGTTTTACACCAAATGCAGGCATGGCCCATGAATGGAGTACGTCTTCTGCAGTTATCAACAGACGGATGTTTGTGTCGACAGGAAGAACAATCATATTGTCAGTAGCAAGCAAACGGGGCTGACCTTCTTTAAGCTCGTCTTCTTCAAGCATTATAGCCTCAAAAGACAACTCTTCTTCGTCAATATATTCATATCCCCAATACCACTGATAGCCAGTCGCTTTGAGTGTCATGTCTGCCACTTCAATACGGTCTGCGTAATAGAGAAGCTTCAATGATGGAACGGCAATAACAATAAGAATAAGAATTGGAGCGATTGTCCAAACTATCTCAATCATAGTGTTATGGCTTGTTTTGGAAGGTGTCGGATTTGCTTTACGATTGAAACGTACCGCAACATATATCATCAACGCCAACACAAAAAGCGTAATTGCCGTGATCAAAATCATCAATGTGTCGTGGAAATCCTGTTGAAGATGAGCAACAGGAGAAAACGCATCTTGAAATCCAAGCTGCCAAGGTTCTGCTTGTCCTTTAGCTGCAACTGCGCTGCCCATTGTCAACGCTGTTACTGCAAACGCAGTAAATAGTGCGACAATATTTTTAACAATAGCCATCATTAGTTCCCGTCTCTAATAGCTTCTTAATCTTATTGGAACTCCGCACCAAATACTCGTTCGGAATTCTATCTGTCTTTGCTTTATACCTAGTCTGCTGATGCAAATCAAAAATGATTTAGATCAATTTGTTGCGGAAATTACACTAAGGATGTCCCAAAGAACAAGGGCAACTGTGCAATTAATATGGTCAGACGTTTTACAAAAGCACTACAGAATTGTGTAAAACGCATTTTTGACGCATAAAAACAATAGTTTAGATACATATCTAAACGAAAATATTAGAAAATAAACGTGCTAGGGGTTTCCCCTTACTCCATTCAAGATGTGACATAATGTCGCATTATTAATGCCGCTAATCTGCTTCATCTGATTCAATATGTTTAAATAGCTCTCTCGACATTTGACTAACAAACCCACATATTCTTAGTTAGATACAAATTATCCACTATTTCGTTTTGTAAACTGGAGCCTCAAGTGACTGACATAAAAACGGCCGACAAACTATTCTTTGAAGATACAGGGATGGACAGATCTGCGGCTGAAAAACTGGTCTCAAAAGCACTTGAGGGGGCCGACGACGGAGAACTGTTTCTCGAGTATCGCCAATCTGAAGGTTTCTCCTTTGATGACGGCCGCCTGAAAAGTGCCAGTTTCGATACAACACAAGGTTTCGGGCTGCGGGCAGTATCCGGCGAAGCGACCGGCTTCGCCCACGCCTCTGAGTTAAGTGAAGAAGCCATTAGCAAGGCTACGGAAACGGTTCGCGCAGTTACTTCTGGTAAAAGTGGCTCCATTGCACTGCCTCCTGCGGGTGCCAACCGCGCTCTTTATTCAGAAGACAATCCGTTGAGCGAAATCCCTTTTGATGTGAAGGTTAAAACTCTCGCAGAGATTGACGCCTATGCCCGTGCGAAAGATCCACGCATTGTGCAAGTTTCCGCATCTCTTACCGGATCATGGCAAGCTATCGAAATCATACGAAGTGAAGGCGCTAGAGCTGGCGATATTCGTCCACTGGTGCGACTGAATGTGTCGGTTGTCGTTGAGCAAAATGGGCGGCGCGAAAATGGCAGCCACGGAACAGGGGGCCGCACAGGTTATAATTTCTATCTGGAAGAAAATACTTGGAAAGAAACTGTTGATGAGGCGCTTCGCCAAGCCATTGTTAATCTGGACAGTGTTGATGCTCCTGCCGGCGAGATGGATGTCATTGTGGGTCCGGGTTGGCCTGGAATTATCCTGCATGAAGCCATTGGCCATGGACTGGAAGGTGATTTTAACAGAAAGAAAACATCTGTCTTCTCTGGCCTAATCGGGGAACGCGTTGCAGCCCCCGGCGTCACAGTTGTTGATGACGGCACAATACCAGACCGCCGTGGATCTATAAGTGTAGATGACGAAGGAACCGCTAGTTCTTGCACAACCTTAATCGAGGACGGAATTCTGGTTGGCTATATGCAGGATCGTCAAAATGCTCGATTGATGGGTGTGGAACCTACGGGAAATGGTCGCCGTGAAAGCTTTGCCCATCAACCCATGCCTCGGATGACAAATACCTACATGCTGGATGGAGACAGGGATCCTGAAGAAATTCTATCCTCCGTTAAAAACGGATTGTATGCTGTTAATTTCGGCGGCGGACAGGTTGACATTACCTCTGGGAAATTTGTCTTCTCGTGTACAGAGGCGTATTTGGTTGAAAACGGCAAAATCACGGCTCCAGTAAAAGGTGCAACATTGATCGGCACGGGGAGTGAGGCCTTGAAAAAGGTTAAGGCTGTCGGTAATGATATGGCACTGGATAGCGGCATTGGAACTTGCGGCAAAGGAGGCCAAAGCGTTCCCGTTGGTGTCGGCCAGCCAACAATGCTACTCGGCGGCTTAACTGTCGGCGGAACAGCAAGCTAGTCCTTCAAACCTATGGCAGGGCTTCGCATAGATTTGGCTGTTATGTTTGGTACAGTTACAATTTGCTTAGCCCCGCCTCTCTCCTTAGCCGATCCCGCAAATTGGCTCCCGTCCGGCAGCTCGATTGACCCGGGTCCTACTCCTGACGAATGGCTCACAAATAACATTCCGTTAAAGGGAAAACCTCTGCTTGGGAAACTCTTATTCAACAGCCCCTCGCTTCTTGGTGAGAAAGCTGTGCGTATCGGTCTCTCCTGTAATAGCTGCCATCCAAACGGACATGTAAATACAAGATTTTACATGAACGGTTTGTCGGGCGCTCCAGGCACGGTCGATGTAACACATTCTTTTTGGGAAAGTGGTACTGATGACGGATCTTTCAATCCAATCCCAATCCCATCTTTGCGAGGCGTCAGCCACACCGCGCCTTACGGCACATTAAAGACTTTACCCACTCTGGATGCCTTTACACGTCATGTCATATCAAAAGAATTTGCTGGACCCAGCATACAACCTTCTGAATTGTCTGCACTTCTCACCTATATGAATTTGCTTGAAAGCACTAGGTCTCAAGACATGTCAGAACATGATGAAACAACTTTATCCGATCATTTTTCACTGTTATTGGAGCCATTGAAAAATGAAGATACAGAGAGCGCACAAAGAGTTGGACGCCTTATCCGAGAAGAATTAGGAAGGCGAGCAATCTCTACCCCTGCAGCCCACTCCAAATTGAGCAGGATGGCGCGAGATCTAAAGGCTATTCAGAATTTGATACTCAAAAAACCTAGCGTCGCCCTAAAGGCTACACAAGATTTCATCAGCAATCTGGATTAAAAATTCGCCTTAGTAGGCATATTCTTTATAGACAGGATCAACAGTTCCGCCCCATTCACCATGAAAGCGTACGAGCATTTCTTCTGCCGGTGTGATACCAAGCTCAACTGTTGTTCTTAAAGCGTTGAGGAAATGAACCTCATTTTCGCCAAAGCTATCTAGGCGTTTACGTGCCTTCAAACCAGCAGCTGAAATTTCCAGAACTTCTGCCGCCAACTCACGCATTGTACGGCCGCCAGGGATTTTCGTCGCAAGAGCATGAGTGATCACACCATCACGCATAGCCTGACGTTCTTCAGTTGTCCAATTTTTCACTAGGTCCCACGCAGCGTTCAACGCTGCATCGTCATAAAGCAAGCCCACCCAGAAAGCCGGCAGGGCGCAAAGTCGGCGCCATGGGCCGCCATCGGCGCCACGCATCTCAAGGAAGCGTTTCATGCGTACTTCTGGAAATAACGTTGTCAGGTGATTATCCCAATCAACCATATTTGGACGCTCCCCCGGCAGGGCAGGTAGTCGGCCATTGATAAAGTCGCGGAAAGATTGTCCAGAGGCGTCTATATAGTTTCCATCCCGATAGACGAAATACATTGGGACATCCAGCGCATAGTCCACATATTGCTCAAAAGAAAATCCGTCATCAAAAACAAATGGCAGCATCCCAGTACGATCTGGATCGGTGTCTGTCCAAATATGACTGCGATGACTTAGATGCCCGTTAGGCTTGCCTTCAGTAAACGGGGAATTTGCGAATAGTGCGGTTGCTAATGGCTGCAACGCCAAGCTCGTTCGGAACTTCTTGATCATGTCAGCTTCAGAACCGTAATCAAGGTTCACTTGAACTGTGCAAGAGCGGAACATCATATCCAGTCCATGCTGACCACGTGTCGGCATATAGGCTTTCATGATACCATATCGGCCTTTAGGCATAATTGGTGTTTGTTCAACCGTCCATTTTGGATTAAAGCCGAGCCCCAAAAAGCCGACACCGATTTCGTCGCCAACTTCACGGACCTGCGCCAAATGAGTATGCACTTCAGTACATGTTTGGTGCAGCGTTTCTAGTGGGGCGCCCGAAAGTTCCAATTGCCCGCCAGGTTCCAAGCTTACGGAATACCCGTCCATGGTAAGCGCGATAACGCTATCGCCTTCAAATTGCGGCTGCCAACCAAAGCGTTGCAGCCCTTCAAGCATGGCTTTAATGCCGCTTGGTCCTTCATACGGTAAGCTTTTAAGGGTTTTCAGATCAAAACCGAACTTTTCATGCTCGGTACCAATTCGCCAGTCAGATTTTGGCTTACTTCCGCTTTCAGCAAATTCTACGAGTTGAGCCTTATTCTCGACTTCAATCGCTTTTCCAGTAGCCGGACCAGACATATTGCTTCCTCTGCTTTTTTACAGTTCGTATGAGCGCCCACTCAAAGATCTTTTATATGAAGTAATAGATTGAAATTGATGCATCAAGCACAAAACCGGAAAAAATTTATTTCTAAACCAATTGCTTTTACACAACAAACATCAAACACACGTTATTGCCAATCACCGCGAACTGCCTGTAACAGTGAGAGAGCGGAGACTACTGCGGTTTCTGCCCGCAAAATTCTCGGTCCCAATCCCAAAGTGTGCGAATTATCACAACTCATAATCATTTTGCGCTCGGCATCAGAAAAACCACCTTCGGGTCCGACCAGAACTGCAAACTTATTTGAAATTGTTAATCCAGATAACACAGAGATGGGATCTTTGCTATCGTGGCGCTCATGGCAAAAAATAAGAGCCCGATCCGGTTCCATCTTTGCCAAATATTTTTCGAGTTTTTGTGTTTGCTGTATAATAGGAATGGTCAGTCGCTCAGACTGTTCGGCCGCTTCAATTGCTTGTAGCACCATTTTGTCTTCACGAGGTCTGTCAGAATTAGTTCTGAGAGTTTGAACAGGGATCAACTCAGACACACCAAGCTCAGTTGCTTTTTGAACGATAAGTGCATTTTGAATTTTTTTGACAGGCGAGAAGACCAAATGAATATCGGGTTCAGCTGCTTGCTCACGCAGGCAACTAATCAAGTTGATAAGTGCGTGACTCTTGCGCACTTCCTGCACCTTGCCAACCCACTCTCCATCTCGGCCGTTAAACAAGACAATTTCATCGCCAATTTTCCGTCGCATAACTGTCACGACATAATGGGCCTGCGTCTTATCCAAAACAACGCCCTTATCTTGCGATAAATCTGCGTCAATATATATACGAACGGAAAATTGCTTCTGTGCCATAACGAAAAATCTCTCGAAATTTAATGTTAAGGCGGTATAACCTCAAACAACAGGTGATGTCATCCAGTCTTTGCGGTAAACCTCACATTACACAAGGAAACTGAGCGCAACAAAATGCAAGATCCCAACACGAAAAACCAAGATCGCATTATCGCTGATGCCAGCAAGCAAAACTGGGTCGATCGCTACGCGCCCGCTTATTTGCAACCCTATTTTAAATTATCGCGTATTGACCGGCCTATCGGAACTTGGCTGCTTTTATATCCTTGTTGGTGGTCAATCGCTCTTGCCGCACCTGCCGGCTCTGTCCCCGATGCGGTCCTATTTATCCTGTTTGCTATCGGTGCCTTTGTTATGCGGGGCGCTGGCTGCACCCTAAATGACATTGCAGATAGAAACTATGACGGGAAGGTTGAGCGCACTAAGAAACGCCCTATTCCAAGCGGTCAAGTCAATGTTTTTCAAGCGTTTATATGGCTCGGGTTTCAATGCCTCATCGGCTTACTTATTCTTCTCCAGTTCAACACCTTCGCCATAATTGTCGGTGTTTGCAGCCTTGTTTTGGTGATCATCTATCCGTTTGCAAAACGCTTCACCTATTGGCCCCAGTTCTTTTTGGGACTTGCATTTAACTACGGGGCACTTTTAGGTTGGGCTACAGTAACAGGAGAGCTCACCATCGTTCCTGTTATTTTATATGTCGGCGGTATTGCTTGGACATTGGGATATGATACAATTTACGCCCATCAGGATAAAGAAGATGACGCACTGATCGGCGTGAAATCTACAGCTCTCAAATTTGCAGAAGCAACAAAACACTGGCTACTTGGATTTTACGTTATAACACTCAGTACAATTGTCGTTTGTGCGTATTTGACGAATCTTTCTATTCTGTTCTACATCCTGATTTCAGGCGCTGCAGCTCATCTTCTTTGGCAGTTGCGCAGCCTTGATATTAACGATGCCGATAAATGCCTCATGTTGTTCAAATCCAACAAATTATTTGGCGCTTTAGTTCTATTCGCTATTGTAGCGGGAAAATTCAACGTTCTCGTTTAAGGAATTTCGTATGTCTTATGCCTCTTTAAGGGATTTCATGGACCTTCTTGAAAAAGAAGGAAAGTTAATCCGTGTAACGGAGCCAGTTTCCACGGATCTGGAAATGACTGAAATTCAGACCCGTTTACTTGCAGAAGACGGCCCGGCCGTTCTTTTCGAAAATCCGGTAACAGAAACCGGTGAGCCCGCGAAAATGCCCGTATTGGTCAATTTGTTTGGAACAGTTGATCGCGTTGCGATGGGTATGAACCGTAAGCCTGAAGAGCTTCGCGAGGTTGGTGAAACATTGGCTTTCTTGCGCCAACCAGAACCCCCTGCTAGCATCCGTGAGGCGATGGGAATGTTGCCTGTTTTGAAAAGTGCAATGACAATGCGCCCCAAAACAGTACGAAACGCACCTTGTCAGGAAGTTGTTTTAACGGGTGATGACATCAATCTGGATGACTTGCCAATTCAGACCTGCTGGCCCGGCGAACCTGCTCCGTTGATCACGTGGCCCTTGGTTGTCACAAAAGGACCCGGGGATGGTAAAACCGATGGCTTTAACCTCGGCATTTACCGGATGCAAAAACTTGGTAAGAATAAAACACTGATGCGGTGGTTAAAACATCGTGGTGGTGCGCAACATTACCAGCGCTGGGGCAAGGAAAAGGCTGAACCACTTCCGGCGGCTGTTGTAATCGGCGCGGATCCCGGAACTATTTTAGCTGCCGTCACCCCTATTCCGGAGACGCTATCAGAATATCAATTTGCGGGTCTGTTGCGCGGTCAGAAAGTTGAACTTGTAGACTGTAAAACGGTTCCCTTGAAAGTGCCCGCCACAGCCGAGATCGTTTTGGAAGGTTATGTCTCCCTTGATGAGTATGGCGATGAAGGCCCTTACGGAGATCATACGGGCTATTATAATTCAGTCGAGCCTTTCCCTGTCTTTACGATCACCGCAATTACTATGCGGAAAAAACCTATTTACCTGTCAACCTTCACCGGCCGTCCGCCAGATGAGCCAAGTGTGCTGGGACAGGCCTTGAACGAGCTTTTCATCCCGCTTATTCAGCAACAATTTCCTGAAATTGTAGATTTCTGGCTGCCACCTGAAGGCTGCAGCTATCGCATTGCCGTCATCTCTATGAAGAAAGCATATCCCGGTCATGCCAAGCGCGTGATGATGGGCGCATGGTCCTTCCTCCGCCAGTTTATGTACACCAAATTTCTTATCATTGTGGATGATGATATTAACGCCAGAGACTGGAAAGATGTCATGTGGGCAGTGTCCACACGAATGGATCCCGTCCGTGACATTACAATGATAGAAGGAACGCCGATCGATTATTTGGATTTTGCGTCTCCTGAATCTGGTCTGGGCGGCAAAGTTGCCCTTGATGCCACCAACAAATTACCACCAGAGACAAAACGCGAATGGGGCGAAAAAATCCGGATGGACGACGATATTGTAAACAAAATCGACCAGATGTGGGAAAAATTGGGTCTTCCGGGAAGCGGAAAAGCAATCTGGAAATAAATATTCAATGAATTTCATTTCGGACCCATTTTTCTATTCGGTTGCAATTCCGGCAGTTTTACTTATTGGCATTTCCAAGGGCGGGTTCGCAGGCTCCCTTGGTATGCTAGGTGTGCCGCTAATCACCCTTGCCATTCCTCCAGTTCAAGCCGCGGCTATAATACTACCTATCTTATGCACAATGGATATCTTTGGGTTAATTGCGTATCGCAGACACGCTGATTGGCGTAACCTTGCCTATCTGTTGCCGGGAGCCATTGCAGGAATTACCATTGGTGCCCTTATGTTCTCAATATTGAACGATGATATTGTGCGCATAATGATCGGCGCCATTGCCGTAATTTTCACACTAAATTATTGGTTCAAAACCAAGATTTCAGAAAAGAAAATTGGTCCAAGTTTCGTCAAAGGGAGTTTTTGGGGAAGTCTTGCAGGCTTCACAAGCTTTGTTGCCCATGCCGGGGGACCACCTCTTCAATTTTATATGTTGCCACAAAAAATCGACAAAACCCTGTTTGTTGGAACGTCTGTGTGGTTTTTCTTCGCCGTTAATTATGTGAAATTGATCCCTTACACATACCTTGGGCAGTTTTCCTCTGAAAACTTGGGAACGTCTCTGGTCCTTGTCCCCTTAGCGCCCTTAGGTGTTTGGCTTGGTGTTAAAGCTCATAAGTTAGTTCCAGAGATTATCTTCTATCGGATCGCTTATATTCTCCTATTTGCAACAGGCATCAAACTTTTGGTCGACGGTGTAAATGGGTATTTCGAAATTTTCTGATTTCATTTTGCGCCGTCACTCCTTACTTTAAGAACATAACCAATCTCATAATTTGCTGGAAAATCATGTCCGATCACAAAGCCAACGAGCAAAATTCACTCAACATACTGGAAGAGCTGGTACAAAAAGCCATCGCGAAAGGGGCGGAAGCTGCTGATGCTGTGCGCGTTCAGGGAACTTCGACCAGTGTCTCATATCGCCTAGGTGACCTAGAGGAAGTGGAACGTTCAGAAGCACATGATTTAGGGCTACGTGTTCTCATTGGCAAGCAACAAGCTTTTGTATCTTCGAATGATACAAAAGATACAATCCTAGATGAACTTGTTGATCGCGCTCTTTCTATGGCCCGTAACATGCCTGAGGACGAATATTGCGGCCTTGCTGATGCAACCTTGCTCGCAAAAGATATCCCCGAACTCGATCTTTATGATGCTAGAGAACTAAGCGCCGATGAACTTGCACAAAGTGCACGCATCGCAGAAGAAGCTGCCCTTGCCGTTGAAGGCATTACTAATTCTGAAGGTGCCAGCGCCTCCTTTGGCCATACATCCATTGCCCTTGCCACATCCGGCGGATTTCGCGGAACTTACTCAGGCTCAAATTATTCCGTTGGGGTCTCGGTAATTGGCGGTGAAGGCACGAAGATGGAGCGGGACTATGATTATGACAGTCGCCGTCATTTCGAAGATTTACGTGATCCCGCAGCAATTGGAAAACTGGCAGGTGAGCGGACAGTTAAGAATTTGAACCCGCAAAAAATGCCAAGTGCCAATGTACCTGTGATCTATAGCAACCGTGTATCCAGTAGTATCATCGGACATTTTGCAGGTGCTATTTCTGGCGCCGCTGTTGCCCGCGGGACAAGTTTTTTGAAAGATGAAATGGGGAAGCAAATTTTTGCGCCCAGCATCAACATAGTTGACGACCCTCATAGAATTCGCGGCGCGGCGTCCAAAGCATTTGACGGCGAAGGTGTCAAGAATAGCCGCCTCAACCTAATCGAAAAAGGCGATCTGACCAGTTGGATCATGAACAGTGCGTCAGCCAAGCAGCTCGGTCTCACGACCAACGGGCGTGCGTCAAGAGGAACTTCTTCACCTCCCGGCTCGTCAACAACCAACCTGTATATGGAAGCTGGCGATCTGAGCTTTAAAGATCTCATCAAAGACATAAAATCGGGTTTGTATATTACCAGCCTAATCGGATTTGGCGTAAATGGAGTAACCGGCGACTATAGCCGCGGCGCTTCAGGCTTCTGGATCGAAGACGGGGAGATCGCGTTCCCGGTTTCAGAACTCACTGTTGCTAGCAATCTCAAAGAGATGTTCATGAACTTGACGCCAGCCGATGATCTCGAATTTAAATTCGGAACGAACGCTCCCTCTTTGCGGATTGAAGGGATGATGGTAGCAGGCACGTGACACACCGTTTTATTAAAGAGCAAAATGAACTCGTAAGATCAGTTACTGAAGCCGGAAAAATTGCACTTAAATATTATCATGGCGAGGTTAAAAGCTGGGAGAAGAAGCCCGGAGACCCTGTAAGCGAGGCTGACCTTGCCATCGATACATATTTGAAAGAAACCCTTCTTGATGCTCACCCCGACTATGGCTGGTTATCGGAAGAGACTGCTGACAATTCGGCACGCTTAAGCAAAGAACGTGTTTGGGTTGTCGATCCTATTGACGGAACCCGCTCCTTCATCGCTGGCAAACCAGAATTCACTGTGTCAGCTGCACTCGTTGAAAACGGTAAACCGGTCTGCGCGGCCCTACTTAACCCAGTTACAGAAGAGTTTTTTCAAGCAGTTATCGGACAAGGTGCAACCCTTAACGGAAACAAACTCGATTGTAGTGTGAAATCGGATCTAGACGGTGCGAAGTTACTTGCGAGCCGGAAAGCATTCGAGTGGCACAACTGGCTTGAAGATGCACCAGATGCAAAATTCAGCCACCTTAACTCTATTGCATACCGGATGGCCGTTGTCGCGAGTAAGGAGTATCACGCGTCTCTTTCACTCTCTGCTAAAAGCGATTGGGATATTGCCGCAGCCGATCTGATCCTGTCAGAGGCTGGGGGGATTTCAACGACCTCAAAAAATGAGACGCTAGTCTATAATCAGAAAAATCCGGTCCACGATACGGTAATCTCTAGCGGAACAGCCATGCATCCCATCTTGATGGACCTGCTAAAAGATTTTGAGCCACGTCCCTAAGGCTCAGTTTGTGGGCATCACTCCCAACAAAAGCTCCGGATCAAGACGTTCTTTAAACCAATTCAATCGCCAATCCAGATGAGGTCCGCTGGCGCGGCCAGTTTTGCCGATCTCACCAATTTTGGTTCCTTGACGGATAAAGGTATCTTTCTCAACATTCAGTTTAGAAAGGTGTGAGTAGACAGAGACTAGTCCATGACCGTGATCGATCATAATCGTCCCCCCTGTATAATATAGATCCTTTTCCGCCATGCGGACAATCCCGTCAGTTGATGCAACAATTGGCGTTCCAACAGGAGCTGCGACATCTAACCCAAAATGCGGCCTTTTGGGAATACCGTTTAACACTCTCTGACTACCAAAAACGCCACTAACCCGACCGACAGCTGGCCAAATCCAGCCTGAATTAAACCATTCATTTTCAGTATCGATCGAGCGAACACGAGCGATTTCGCCGTTTTCTTTTCGGATTCTCTTTAAAAATTTCTCGCTGGGAGTAACTTTTGAGGGAGATAGGCCGTTCACTTTTTCCGTTTTATATTTTCGTGCGCTAACCTGAATATCGCGGATAATTTGTTCACCATTGGCGAGCGTAATTTCTATATGCGCAGCCGATTTAAAATCTCTCCCAAACCCAAAGACAAATTGACCGTTTGGCGATACCCGAACCCGTTTTCCGTCCAAGGAGACCGTCGAGCCTGGTACCGTTTTCCCCAAGACAAGCCCACCTTGAGTAAAGGAACCTGAGAGTTCCAACAGTTCAACGCTTGCACGCACAGGCAGAGCAATCAGGCAAAACAAGATCACAAGGCGGATCATAACAAGCTTCCCTGTTCCGGTTTATTCACAGGCTTTTTGCTTTTTGGCTTTATCGTTTTTTTCTTTAAAGGCGGATTATCAGTTTCGTTAATAACAGCTGAAGTCGAGCCGTCATGGAATTGAACTTCCACATTTTGTCCTTCGACAATCTTGCTGACGGAAGATATAACACCCCCATCCGCGTCCTTAACAATGGAATACCCACGAGAGAGCACCCGCAGAAAAGAAAGACTTTCTAGCATTCTCACCCCGGCAACCAACCTATCATTGGCCCGAACGCGTGTCACCGAAATGGCGCGATCCATGCGAGCTTGATAATTCCCAAGCCGTTCGGTGTTTTGACTAAAACCACGCCGAAGCAAATCCGGCCTCAATTGGGCGGCAACGCTTGTGAAACGCTGTTGCCGCATCGTCACTGAATTACTGACGGCACTCCGAAGACGGCTATCCAGATGATCCAGATGTTGTGCCTTGTCTGCGATCATGGATTGTGGATCACGTAGTCCTCGTGCAAGTCCTGACAATCGGTCTTTCTTATCAGCTATTGCACGCGTAAGGCCTCGACGAATACGAAGATCCAGATCCCCAACATAATTCAACAGATCCGACCGAACTGGCACCGCCATCTCGGCCGCGGCCGTAGGCGTCGGGGCGCGTCTGTCAGATACATAGTCAATGAGTGTCGTATCAGTTTCGTGTCCCACAGCAGAAATCAGAGGAATGTCACTTTCTGCAGCAGCCCGGACAACTTCTTCTTCGTTAAATGCCCATAAATCTTCGAGACTACCACCGCCTCTTGCAACGATTATCAAGTCTGGGCGCGGAACAGGCCCACCTTGAGGTATTGTATTAAATCCGCGAATTGCCGTTGCAATTTGACCGGCGGCACTTTCTCCCTGCACAAGCACGGGCCAAAGCAACACATGAGTCGGAAAGCGATCCCGAAGTCGATGAAGGATATCTCGAATCACCGCACCCGTTGGCGATGTCACCACGCCAATTACTTCAGGCATATTAGGCAGTGGCTTTTTCCGCTCTGGCGAAAACAACCCTTCTGCAGCGAGCTTCTTCTTTCGCTCTTCAAGCAGAGCCATTAATGCACCGACACCCGCGGGTTCCATACGCTCAATTACCATCTGATATTTCGAACGGCCGGGATATGTAGTGAGTTTTCCAGTACAAATAACTTCGAGGCCATCTGCCGGCCTAAAGTTCAGCTTCTGTGCCACACCGCGCCACATGATACCGTCTAAAACTGCCTTCTCATCTTTCAGAGCAAGATATATATGGCCTGAGGCAGCCTGCTTAAACCCAGAGATTTCAGCGCGCACGCGAACATGACCATACTGATCTTCTACAGTACGTTTCAGGGCACCGCTCAATTCAGAAACAGTGAACTCATGAATATTCGATTTTTCGGAAAATGGTGAATCTGACACTTAGAGCCTTTAGATTATTTGTATCGTCCCGTTGGTATGCTACAAACTTTACACCCACTGACGGGGACAACGAAACAGGAAAATAGTGCATCTTAAAATGAATGTATTGGTAATTGGCTCTGGCGGCCGTGAACATGCGCTTTGCTGGGCGCTTGGAAAATCATCCGAAATTGAAACTCTTTACTGTGCACCGGGTAATGGTGGCATTCAAGATGTGGCAAAATGTGTCTCTCTGAATACTGAAAAATCAGACGATGTAATCGATTTTTGTAAAAGTAACGCTATCGAATTTGTTGTTGTTGGCCCAGAAGCCCCGCTTGTCGCCGGGCTCGTAGATGATCTGGCCGCTGCAGGTATTGAGGCATTTGGTCCACGTGCAAACGCCGCTGCGCTTGAAGGATCGAAAGGTTTCATGAAAGACCTTTGCCGTGAATTTGATATTCCAACCGCTGCATACGAGCGGTTTTCAGATGCGAAAGCCGCGAAAGAATATCTTAAAACACAATCCATACCTGTTGTAATTAAGGCCGATGGCCTTGCTGCGGGTAAAGGCGTCATAATTCCAACAAGCATGGCAGAGGCAGAGGCAACTGTTGATGACATTCTCGGAGGAAAATTTGGCGGCGCCGGTGCCGAAATCGTTATTGAAGAATTTATGCAAGGTGAAGAAGCCAGTTTCTTTGTTTTGACTGACGGAACTGACATTCTCCCACTAGCCACAGCGCAAGACCACAAGGCCGTTGGTGATGGTGATACCGGACCGAATACTGGGGGTATGGGTGCCTATTCACCTGCACCTGTTATGACTGATGAAATGATCCAGACCACATTGGAGACAATCATCAAACCAACTGTCGCTGCGATGGCAGCACGCGGCACACCCTATACTGGCGTTCTATATGCGGGCCTCATGATCACCGAAGACGGTCCAAAACTAATCGAATATAATGTCCGTTTTGGCGACCCGGAAACTCAAGTTCTATGTGCCCGCCTCAACAGTGATATTTTGCCTGCTCTTCGGGCAACTGCGAACGGAAACCTGTCTGGCGTATCCGTTTCATGGAAAGACGAAGCGGCTTTGGTGGTCGTGATGGCTGCAAATGGCTACCCTGATGCCTACGTTAAGAACACCGAAATTGGTGGCTTGGCAGAAGCGAACGAAATGGATGGTGTAACGGTCTTGCATGCTGGTACTAAAAAGGTAGATCAGAAAATTCTCTCAACTGGCGGGCGCGTTCTGGGCATTACGGCGACTGGGAAAAGCGTTACCGAAGCACAAAAAATAGCCTACAGCGCAATTAATAAAATAAACTGGCCTGATGGTTTCTGCCGTTCCGATATCGGCTGGAGAGCTATCGCGCGCGAAGAAAAATAATAAAAGGATAAAAAAGAATGACAAACTCATCTTCCGACTTTTCAGGGACAATGGATGTTCAAGAGCGACACAAGATCGACACAACTATCCTTGAAGCCTACATGTCAAAACATGTGGATGAGTTTGAAGGTCCGTTAGAGATTCGTCAGTTTAAAGGAGGACAATCAAACCCCAGTTATTTTCTGGTAACCCCTACAAAAAAATATGTTCTTCGCAAAAAACCTCCCGGAAAATTGCTACCCTCTGCTCACGCTGTAGATCGTGAATACAAGGTTCTGACCGGCCTTCAAGGATCAGGCGTTCCTGTTCCGCGTACTTATTGCCTATGCATGGATGAAACTATTGTCGGTACAATATTCTATATAATGGATTTTGTGGATGGTGATATCGAATGGGACCCGGCCCTTCCCCACTTGAATAACAAAGAACGATTTGCCGCCTTTAATTCCATGAACGGGGCAATCGCGAAATTACATCAAGTAGATTACAAAGCCGCTGGTCTCGAAGGGTTTGGCAAACCAACTGACTACCTTTCGCGTCAGATTAATCGCTGGACCAAACAGTATAAGGCGTCTGAAACCGAAAACATCGACGCTATGAACAATCTTATGGAATGGCTACCACAAAATATTCCTGATGGAGATGAAACATCAATAGTTCATGGCGATTATCGCTTGGATAACACCATCATTGACCGAGGCAGCAAAGAAGTCATTGCTATTCTCGACTGGGAACTTTCGACTTTGGGCCATCCACTTGCTGATTTTTCGTATCATTGTATGACTTGGCGGTTAGAGCCTGAACTGTTCAGAGGCCTCAAAGGGCTGGATTTGCCATCTCTTGGTATTCCAACCGAAGAAGAGTATGTAGATCTTTATTGCGAGCGTACGGGGCGTGACAGTATCGCCAATTGGGATTTCTACATGGCGTATAATATGTTCCGCCTTTCCGCCATTTTGCAAGGTATCATGGGCCGAGTTGTCGATGGAACCGCCTCTAGCCAGCATGCTAAGGATATGGGGCAACGTGCCAAACCGCTTGCGCTAAAAGGCTGGGAACAAGTAGAGTTAATTTTAAATAAATAGCCAACCAACAAAACAAAAGAGCAAAGGAAACTCCATGGCTGATGATGCAGAAATCACTGCAGTTCGGGATGCCCACAAGTTTGACGAGGGCAGCCTTGTGGCCTATATGCAAGACAATGTCGACGGTTATTCTGGCCCGCTGAGTGTCAGCCAATTTGAAGGCGGTCAGTCAAATCCAACTTTTCTGCTCCATACACCGGATCAGGACTATGTCATGCGGAAGAAACCTCCGGGGATCCTTTTGCCTTCCGCCCATGCGGTAGAGCGTGAATACCGCATCATGTCAGCGTTGCAAGATACAGATGTGCCTGTCGCTAAAACATACAGCCTATGTGAAGACTCGGAAGTTATCGGGACGCCGTTCTACGTTATGGAAAAAGTAGAAGGACGGATCCTGCGCAAGCCTGAACTCCCTGGAATGGATGCGACTGAGCGGTCTGCCATCTACGATGCGATGAATGATACGTTGGCAAAAATGCACAATGTTGATGTCGAAGCAGCTGGACTGACGGACTTTGGCAAACAGGGAAATTATTTTGAGCGGCAAATCGGGCGATGGACCAAGCAATATCGAGCGTCTGAGACCGAAGTTGTTCCAACTATGGAAAAACTGATCGAATGGCTTCCTCAAAATATGCCAAAAGATCTCGTCAACACTATTTGCCATGGCGATTATCGCTTGGAAAACATGATTATTCATCCAACAAAGCCCGAGGTCGTTGCAGTGCTGGATTGGGAACTTTGTACCCTCGGACATCCGTTGGCAGATCTCGCCTATAACTGCATGACCTACCATTTCATGCACCCATCGTCCGGTGGGTTGGTAACCACAAATTATGAAGCCAGCGGGATACCATCTGAACAAGCCTATATCGAGGCATATTGCAAACGAACGGGACGCGATGGTATCGACAATTGGCCGTTCTACATCGCCTTCTCGTTTTTCCGATTAGCTGCGATTGTCCAAGGTGTTTACAAACGAGGACTTGATGGTAATGCAAGTTCTGATCGTGCAAAAACCTATGCTGCTTTTGCAACAATGTTGTCTGATTTAGGGGCTAAGAGCATCCTGAAAGCGTAAGCATGTCAGTAAAATGCTAGATTATATAGGCTGGGTTTTTCCCGGCCTATTGGCTTTCTGCACCTTTGACCCGAAGGTCCATCCAGTTTTGAAGGCATTCACCTTTGCCCATCATCGCACCCGCAGTGCTGCCAAGGCCACTTACGCCCGGGATGCCAGCGCTCATCGCTATTTCCTGTGTCATCCATTCGCAAGGATCAAGACTTTCGTATTGATACTGGAAGCCGACGATTACAATGATAATCGCTAAGACTACCCAACCAACTGTCTTGAACATAATATAGTGACTTTCAAAAACACGAACTAGAGTTCGCATGTATATAAGAGCAATTGCCCTGATGCAAAGAAAAAGCCTCTGCACCGGCAGAGGCTCCTTCATTAATTATTAGCTCGCCCAGCAAGCCGGGCAAATTAACTTAGCTGTATTTCTTAAGTTCCAAGCGTCCGATTTGGTTGCGATGAACTTCATCCGGACCATCTGCAAGACGCAAAGTACGTGCGCCGGCATAGGCTGATGCTAAACCAAAGTCACTTGTAACACCGCCACCACCATGGGCCTGGATTGCCCAATCAATGATTTGGCAAGCCATATTTGGCGCGATAACTTTGATCATGGCAATTTCCGCTTTCGCTTTTTTGTTGCCAACTGTGTCCATCATGTATGCCGCTTTAAGCGTCAAAAGACGAGCTTGTTCAATCATCCCACGGGATTCTGCAATGCGCTCCAAAGTAACAGTCTGTTCTGAAACTTTCTTGCCAAAAGCAACACGGCTTTGAACGCGAATACACAATTTTTCAAGCGCACGTTCTGCAACACCGATAAGACGCATGCAATGGTGAATACGGCCAGGGCCAAGCCGTCCTTGTGCTATTTCAAAACCGCGACCTTCGCCAAGCAGAATATGATCCGCTGGGACGCGAACGTTTTTAAACTCAACTTCAGCATGACCATGCGGAGCATGATCATAACCAAATACAGGAAGGAACCGTTTTACGTTAATACCCGGGGTATCCATTGGAACCACAATCATTGACTGCTGATTATAAATCGACGCGCTTTTATCAGTTTTACCCATGAAAATCAGCACTTTACAGCGAGGATCCATCGCACCGGAAGTCCACCACTTCGTGCCGTTGATGACATATTCATCGCCGTCACGTGTAATGTCTGATTCAATGTTTGTCGCATCAGAAGACGCAACTGCGGGCTCTGTCATCGCAAAAGCAGAACGAATTTCACCATTGAGAAGTGGCTTCAACCAACGCTCTTTCAGCTCTTCACTTGCATAGCGTTCAAACACTTCCATGTTTCCAGTATCTGGCGCTGCGCAGTTAAATACTTCAGGTGCAAATGAAACCCGGCCCATGATTTCACAGAGGGGGGCGTATTCCAGATTCGTAAGTCCAGCGCCCAGATCACTTTCTGGTAGGAAAAGATTCCAAAGGCCTGCTTCTTTTGCTTTGAGTTTAAGTTCTTCAAGAATAGCTGTCGGCTCCCACCGATCGCCTTCGTTTACTTGCTCGTAAAACAAATCTTCATTCGGATAAATATGTTCATCCATGAAAGCTTGCACACGTTCTTGGAGTTCTTTGACTTTATCGGAATATTCGAAATTCATGACGCTTCCTTGTTTTTGTTGTTGTTCGTTCTGTTCTTATTTTTATCGCCGGGAGGCAAAAAATTCTTTTAATTGTTGGCTTGCCTGTTCTTCGCCAATTCCCCCGTATATTTCGGGTTTGTGGTGGCACGTGGATTGATCAAATATCCGAGGACCATATTCCACACCGCCGCCTTTCGGATCAAACGCACCGAAATAAAGTCTGCGGATACGGGCTAAAGAAATCGCTGCCGCGCACATAGGGCAGGGTTCCAAAGTTACATACATGTCGCAATCGACCAATCTCTGGCTTCCAACCATATTGGCTGCAGCGCGGATTGCAAGCATTTCTGCATGAGCTGTTGGATCATGCCGACCAATCATCTGATTACCGGTCTTTGCGATAATCCTGCCTGTTTTCGTGTCTACAATTATGGCACCAACAGGAACTTCCCCCCGATGGGCCGAAAGTTCCGCTGTATGCAGCGCGTCTTCCATGTAGTTCGTTATTTCAAAATCCATACCCTAAAGTGACGCTTGTATTCTATCTCGTCAAGCGACAAGCCTCTGGTCAGATAATTATTTCTAAGCGGCTTCTTCTATTGAGTTGCCACGAATAGGAGCTTACAAGGAGACATGATAAAACCATTTATTGGCATCACTTTAGATTCCGAAGACCCCGGTGGATATTCCAACATGCCGTGGTATGCCCTTCGGCAAAATTATGCAGATGTAATTACTGCGAGCGGTGGAATACCTATCCCTCTGCCCCATGAACCTGACCTTGCCGAAGACTACTGCGCCAAGTTAGATGGTCTTGTGGTAACTGGCGGGGCTTTTGATGTAGATCCGTCCATGTTTGGGGCAACCTCGCGTCACGAAACTGTCGTGACAAAAGACCGCCGGACAACATTTGAGAAAAACGTGACGGTTGCGATGCTAAAAGCAAATAAACCTGTTTTGGGTATTTGTGGTGGACAACAATTACTCCATGTTATACTCGGCGGTACATTGATCCAGCATATTCCTGACGAAATATCTGAACCACTTGCTCACGAACAACCAAATCCGCGAACCGAAGCTGGTCACAATGTAAAGGTAACCCCTGGTACATTGCTACACCGGATTGTGGGAACAGGGACATTGCCAGTAAACAGTGCCCATCATCAAGCAGCCAAAGATGCCCCGGAAAACATCATCGTAAACGCCATTGCCAATGATGGGGTGATCGAGGGCATTGAAGACGATCGATATCGTTTCTGCCTTGGTGTTCAATGGCATCCAGAATATCTAATTTCAGAAGGTGACCGAAAAATCTTCGATGCCTTTATTGCGGAGGCTTCAAAGCCATGACCGACGAGACAAAAAAATCCGAACGCATAGCGAAACGTATGGCCCGTGCAGGGTTATGTTCTCGCAGAGATGCCGAACGCTGGATCACAGATGGCCGTGTTGTGGTAAACGGGGAAAAACTTGAAAGCCCCGCGTTCACTGTAACCGAAACAGACACCATTATCGTGGACGGCAATCCGCTTCCGAAGCTGGAACGCCCAAGATTATGGCGGTACCACAAGCCTGTTGGTCTGGTTACCAGTCACCGCGATGAAAAAGGTCGTGATACTGTATTTGACGACTTGCCCGAAGAATTGCCCCGGGTTATTTCTGTCGGAAGACTTGACTTGAATTCCGAAGGCCTGCTTCTTTTGACGAATGACGGTGAGCTTGCTCGCCGCTTGGAACTTCCCGCAACGGGCTGGAAACGTAAATACCGTGTGCGTGTGCATGGCCATCCGAAAGAGCACACTTTAAAAATCCTCGAAAAAGGACTTACAATCGAAGGCATCCGCTATGCCGGTATCGAAGCAACACTAGATAGCAGTAAAGGGGCGAACTCTTGGATGACCATTTCTTTGCGAGAAGGAAAGAACCGGGAAATCCGCAAAGTAATGGATCATCTTGGCTTTACTGTCTTGCGATTGATCCGTGTCTCTTATGGGCCGCTACAGTTAGGGGAACTAGAAACGGGTGAAGTTGAGGAAGTTAAATCCAAAATTTTGCGAGAGCAAATGGGCGTGGAAAAATTTGAAGATGATGATGATGATCATGAAATCGCCCCGGCCCGAAGCCGCAAGCCCAAAGATCAAGGTCAATACGCACCTAAAAATCTGAATAAAGCAAAACCTGAGAAAGCTGCGGCACCTAAAAAGAAAGGTCCCCTTACACCAGCTGAACGGATGGAAAGAAATACACGCGGCAAGCAACCAATGTCACGTGAAGAAAACCCGGAACGCGGCAAACGACCAACGTCGCGAGAAGAAAACCCGGAAAGCGGCAAACGACCAACTCAAGATATGGATCGGAAAAACCGCCGTAAAACATCTGCTTCTTCAAAACAAACACGCAAGAGAATTCGGTAATGCGGATCGTTGGCGGCACATATCGCGGCAAGAAACTTGCCTTGCCTGAAGATGGACATATTCGACCAACGGCCGATCGTACACGCGAAGCCTTATTCAATATTCTGGGCCATGGAAGCGAGTATCGGACCGATGAGGGACCACTACCAATAGGCGCCCGAGTTCTGGATATTTTTTCTGGGACTGGCGCCCTCGGAATGGAAGCGTTCTCACGCGGTGCGACCCATATAACCTTTATCGATAATCACGTTGGCGGACTGAAATTAGTTAAGCAGAATATTTCTGCATTCGATGCAGGTCGAAGCGCAGACATGCTTCTACGAGATGGCACAAAGCCCGGTAAAGCTGGTAACTCCGTTGATCTTGTTCTGATGGACCCACCCTATAACAAAAGCCTTGCTGAGCCCGCGCTTGAGGGACTAGTGGAAGGTGGCTGGACCCACACAGGAACGATCTGCGTTGTGGAACTTGCGGCCAAAGAGAAATTTGACTGTCCAAGTAGCTTCGAGTTACTAGACGAGAGAAAATATGGAGCCGCCAGATTGGTGTTTTTAAAAGCGCTCTAAATAGTAGAGCGTAATCCCGGATCAATATGTCGATACTTCTCAAACTGTGCCTTTAGCAAGATTAGTCTCTCCTCAAACACAGGTGGCTTTCCAGTATCAAGAAATGGAGCTATTAGCGGATCGAATGAAGAGTTCTGAAACTCAAAAGACAGACTCATTCGGGGAGATTTTGCTTTTTCAGTAAATTCTCCTCCCCAGTGGACTAGATCTTGCGGCCAGCCTAGCACAGAACCTGCTTTAGCTGAGAGCGGTGTAGCGTAGGGTCGCAATGCCTCTTTTTCTAGCTTGATATCTTTTGAAAGTTGCTCTTCTTGTTGGCGCCCGATCACATACATACAGCCATTATCTTTATCCACATCGTTCAGCGGTATCCATAAAGATAAACTCATCAACATTTTGTCGGACCCGATGTCAAAAACCGTTTCCGCATCGCAATCACGGTGGGGTGGCCACCCCGTTTGGCCGGTTTCAGTCAAATGCCACGCCCAAAAATTTGGGAGAAGTGCATATTCTTGGCCCAAAAAATGTTGAACCAAATGCCGAAGTTTCTCAAACAATGCCCAAGGCTGATCAAAAATGTATATAAAAACTGGAGGAATATTATGGTCTTTGAGGGCCTCCAAGCCTGATATCAATGTGTTGATTTCAACTGCATCGAATTGCGGCGCAAGGTTCAAATAACCATTTTTCCAAAATTGATCTGCAATGGAATCTAGCTCTGATAGTTTAAAAACGATTTCATCAGCAGCAACCTCTTGCCCAACACTCAAATCAGGGCAAATGCCACGCCACTCAGCCGCAGTAAGATCAAACATACTGCCCTGCTGCAAAGCCTGAAGACCAAGCCCATTGGAAATTATAGCCCCCCAAAAAACCAGTCACATCTACAGCCTCGCCAATGAAATAAAGTCCCGCAACCTTCTTTGCTTCCATTGTTTTAGAACTTAATTCGCTCGTACAAATTCCGCCGACAGTGACCTCGGCTTTGCGGTACCCCTCTGTTCCGTTCGGGGTAATTTCAATATTTTTGATGCCTTTAACTATCTTCTCAAACAATTTGTCTGAGCAATTTCCAAACTCAGGGAGCTCTCCTACATTCTCCAAAAGCTTTTCCATCAAGCGGTTAGACAAAAGCTGTAATAGATATTTTTTGACACCGTTTTTAGGAGTTTCACGCCTCAACCGCTGCAAGTCCTCCATAAGATTTGTGTCTGGCAGAAAATCGATTTGAACAGTATCACCCAGCTTCCAAAAGGAGGAGATTTGCAATATTGCAGGACCACTTACCCCCCGGTGCGTGAATAGAACATTTTCGCGAAAGGATACTTTTCCAATTTTCACCAGCACATCTGCTGATATTCCGGTAAGGTCTGCGAAGCGATCCATGTCCGAAGGCTCAAACGTAAAGGGAACCAATCCCGGCCGTGGCGTCGTCATTTTCATGCCGTAGTTTTTTGCAATTCGGTACGCGAAATCATTTGCTCCCATTTTCGGGATCGACAATCCGCCGCTTGCAATAACGATTGAACTTGCTTGAACCTTCTGCCTTCCAACTACTAGCTCAAAAACACTATTTTCGTTTTTGGAGATACTCTCTGCTCCAGCATCACACCATAAGGTCACACCTGTAGTGTCACACTCATCCAGTAGTAACTCAGTAATTCCCGAGGCACTTTTGTCACAAAACAATTGGCCTAATTTCTTTTCATGATACGCAATACCATGCTTTTCAATCAGTGCTATAAAATCGTTCTGCGTATAACTACGCAGGGCTGATTTACAAAAGTGCTTGTTATCAGAAACATATCGGTCTGGTGCTGCAAACAAGTTGGTGAAGTTACATCGACCACCACCAGAGATTAGAATTTTTTTGCCCGGTTTATCTGTCTTTTCAAGAAGCAGAACCGACCGGCCCCGTTTTCCTGCTTCTATGGCGCACATCATTCCTGCCGCACCTGCACCAATGACAACAACATCAAAGGAGCGGGATTCTGAATTTAACATTCACTAATTCCTGAAAACTTACTATCGCCGACCAAAGAGTTTTTCAATATCTGTCAGCTTTAACTGAACATAGGTGGGGCGTCCATGGTTACACTGCCCAGAATGCGGCGTTACCTCCATCTCTCGGAGAAGCGCATTCATTTCATCAATGGTCAAACGTCGACCAGCACGCACGGATCCATGGCAGGCCATAGTGGCAAACACATCATCCATCCGATCTTTAAGAGACAAAGCCGTATCGAACTCTGACAAATCATCCGCCAAATCCTGAATGAGACCCTTAACATCGCAGGTTCCCAACATCGCAGGGGTTTCGCGGACTACAATTGCTCCAGTTCCAAAAGGCTCGATGACTAGCCCCATTTCCGCCAGTTCTTCTGCACGTGCACAAACACGCTCCGCTGCAATCTCGTCAATTTCCACCACATCAGGTAACAAGAGCAATTGGCGGCTCACAGATTTCTCCGCGAATGCTTTCTTCATACGTTCCATAACCAGACGTTCATGAGCAGCATGTTGATCGACTAAAATCATGCCATCTTGTGTCTGAGCTACGATGTATGTCTCGTGTAATTGGCCTCGCGCCGCACCCAATGGATATTGTTCAAGTTCTCTGACTGTTTCCGCGTCCGCCATCCCCTGCATAGGCGGCGGAGCAGAAGGATGCATCATCATTGTACCATCAACGGCAGTATTTCCCATCAACGGCGCATGATAGGTCGTCGCGTCCTCAGCGACACCTGAAGGAATAGAGTTTGAGCCAACCGATGACCAGTTCCCCATACTTACTTGTTGGGGAGGTCTGGATTGCATTTGAAAATGCATGCCCTGAGGTTCAAATGCGCCCAGTGCTTGTGATCCCACTGTTGAAGAGGCTCTGTGTCCATTTTCAGCCAAGGCATTTCGAAGTGCCCCGATGATAAGACCACGAACGCCACCTGAATCTCTGAAACGTACTTCGGCTTTCGCCGGGTGTACGTTGACGTCCACCTGATCCGCAGGCACTTCCAGAAATAATGCCAGCAGGGGATGCCGATTTCGAGCGAGCAGATCCATGTAGGACGCGCGCACAGAGCCTGTGAATAGCTTGTCTTTAACCGGGCGACCGTTCACATACATGAACTGCATTGCAGCATTTCCGCGATTAAAAGTTGGTACTCCAGCATAGCCACTTAAAACAACGCCATTACGTTCCGCGTCAATCTTCAGTGCATTTTCAGAAAATTCTCTGCCCATAATCGCACCTAAGCGATCCAGCCACGCTTCAAACAAGTCGCCTTGCGCTGCATGTACTTTTAAAGCTGTTCGCTTTTCATCAGACAAGGAAAAAGAAATCGCAGGATAGGCCATCGCAAGCCTGCGCATGACATCAAGGGCAGCCCCAAATTCGGCGCGTTCACTTTTTAAAAATTTAAGGCGTGCAGGTGTTGCAAAGAAAATGTCTCTCACTTCAACGCGTGTGCCTGCCGGAAGCCCAATGGGCTCTACCTCACCATGCTTACCGCCTTCAACTGTCAAGCGCCAACCACTCTCATCGTCGATCGTTTTGGTCGCAATAGACATGCGACTGACAGATGCAATGGATGGGATCGCTTCGCCTCTGAACCCTAAATGCTGGATATTAACAAGATCCTCATCGGGAAGTTTGGAGGTTGCATGGCGCTCAAAACAGAGTTTGAGCTCATCAGAGCTCATGCCTTTGCCATTATCCGTAATGGAAATAAGCGAGCGTCCACCATTTCGCATGACAACGTCAATACGATCCGCGCCAGCATCAATAGCGTTCTCTACCAGTTCCTTCACAGCAGATGCTGGTCGTTCAACAACCTCGCCCGCTGCTATCTGGTTGACAATATTGTCCGGTAATCTCCGGAGGTTCATCCTTCACCCTTAAGATACATTTTGGTCAATCTCTTGCCTTCCTCGACGGCTGGCTGATCGAAAGGATTAACCCCCAAAAGGTGACAGGTAAAGATAGTTTCCAACATAAAATGCATCATCAGGGCACCAATGGTACGCTCATCCAGTGTTTCTATGTAAATACAACGCAAATATTTACCACGATCCGCCAGTGTTTTCGCTGTTGCATGTGCCTCAGCATGTACGACATCACTGATCCGGTGATTCTTCAGATAATCAAGTTCGGGGATATTATCGGCTAAGGAGACATCCATAAGCGGACTTGCATCATCATCCTGATTTATGATGAGCGTAAAGAATTTGTCATTAGGACCATCAAGCCAGAGCTGAAGTTGGCTATGTTGATCAATGGGCCCAAGTGCATTAAGCGGTGTACTTCCTCGCCCTTCTTTACCAACACTTTCTGCCCAAAGTTGACGAAACCAATGGGTAAAAGGCTCTAACTGTTTAGAATATGGCATTAAAACATTCATTCTGACGTCGCATATATCACTCAGCGCATGATTTAGGGCAGCAGAGACCCGCGGCGCAGATTCCGGGTTAGTCAATGTATCATCAAGAACTTCTTTTGCTCCTCGACGAACTTCGTTCATATCAATACCTGCGATTAATGCCGGGAGTGCCCCAACGAGCGAAAATGCGGAGTATCGTCCACCAACATCAGGATCATGATCAAGTCGCGGTATATTCCATTTATCCGCAATATAACCCAGCGGATTATCTCCTGGCTCACAAATCACTAGGCACTGCTGGCTAACAGCCCGCATCCCGCCCTCGTTATTCAAGGCCTCTATGACCAAAAGAACTTGGGCCAGAATTTCAGGTGTTGTCCCAGACTTTGACACAAGCAAGAAGCGTGTTTCTTTTAATTTGGATCCTGAGAGATGTGGACGCATAACGTGGTAATCAAGAGTATCCCAAAAATGCAAATAAGGTGCGTCATCCTTATTTCGAATATTAACAAGTACTTGGGCTCCAAGAGACGAGCCACCGATACCTACCACGACAAAGCGGTTATAGTCCTTTTCAGTAACAAATGGGTGTTCACTTAAAGCCGTCAAATCATCCAATTTTTCTGGCAATTCTAGAATGGGAAGCCGCCCCTCATCTTTAAGAACAGATAACGAAGAGGCGATGGTTTCAGTCTGAGATAGCGCTTTCATGAAAGCAGTCCTAACCCAATCTTGATCCCCATTTTCAGTGGAAGAGAAACAATTTTCGAATGTTTGCTTGTATGTCATGCTTTTACTCAGGCCTGAAGACTTGTTTAAGTAAGATTATACACTGAACTAATACAACTCGATCGACCTACTATTACCTACCGATGGTAAACAATCCATCAATTTTAATTCTCCAAACCCGAAGGTTTTCCCGCAATCGTAATGATCATCGCATCGGGATCCATCAACCGATATGCCACTCGCTTTATGTCATCAAGTGTTACTGCGTTGATTAATTCCGGCCGTTTATTCAAATAGCTTATTGGCAAATTGAACAATTGCATGCTCACCATTATGTTAGCGATCCGTGAATTAGAAGACAAGCGAAGTGGGAAGGAGCCATTTAGATATTTCTTGGCGGCCTCTAATTCAGTTTCAGTAACGCCGGCTTCTCGAATTTTATGCAGTTCGGCTTTCACCAACTCAATAGCTTCAGCAACAGAAGCGTTGCTCGTCCCAAACCCGCCGAGTTGCAATCCTGCATTCTGTAAAGGGGCCAAATAACTATAAACAGAATACACCAAACCACGTTTTTCTCGAATTTCAGCTGTCAAACGAGATTCAAACCCTCCCCCGCCCAAAATGTAATTGAGAACATATGCTGCATAGTAATCAGGATCTTCCCGTTTAATACCATTACCGCCGAAAACAACAACACTTTGCGGAATATCAAGCGGTATAACTTTAAGTATAGGTCCCTTAACTTCTTCTACGTCATTCGGAAAACTCAGATCCGGGTTTTCTGGAAGTTTAAGAAACGTTTTATCCAATAAGCGCCCCAATTCGTCAGCATCTATATCGCCGATCACAGATACAACCATATTACTTCGTGCAATCTGCTTTTTCTTGAATTCACGCAGATCTTTAGGCGTTAGTGGCTTTACTGTCTCGATAGTCCCATCCGTAGGAATGGCATAGGCATGCCCGGGAAATGCTACCTCAAACCAGGCCCGACGAACGAGATTATTAGGCTTAGACAGCTTTCTGTTGAGTCCAACTAAAATTTGACTTTTGATGCGGCCAACCGGTTCTTCATCAAAACGCGGCGAATTAATAGCCAGCTCGAAAAGACGAAATGCCTCTTCTCTATTTTCCGATAGTGTTTTAAGGCTACCGCTAAACGTATCTTTTGACGCACCGAATGAAAGCGAAATTGCCAAATCAGACAAACGTTGCTGAAATGCTTTACTATCCAGATCTGCAGCTCCCTCATCCATTGTTGAGGCCAGAAGATTAGCGAGACCCGCCTTCTCTGCTGGAATAGTACTTGCGCCACCTTTCCATATCACTTCCATACTCAGAATTGGGATGGATTTTTCTTCGACAAACCATGCCTTAATGCCACCGGGGCTCGTAATTTCCTGAATGTTAGTGGCCAATGCGCTCGGAACAAAACCGGTGAGGGTTGCAATGGCGGCGATCCAAAGAAAGACAAATATTTTCATTCTATTTCTCCTCCGGCAGTAATTTGCCGACCACTGACTGTCGCTCAATGAAAACTAATTTCGCGGCTTCTGAAATCTCTTCTGCTGTTACCATTGAAATTTGCTCTGGCCAATGAACCACGTTTTCTATTTTCTCACCTCTAGCCAAGGCACCGCCGAATATATTCGCGGCTCCGCTTATACTATCCCGGGCATAAATAGCTGAGGCCATCATCCGTTTTTTTGCGGCCTTTATCTCATCTTCAGACACACCATTTTCAAGAACGTCATTAATTACTTTAAGGACAGCAGCTTCCACAGTCTCAAGATCAAAACCGTTCGCAGGCGTTCCGTAAAAAGTAAAACTTGATTGATCGTAAGAGCTGGAATCGTAGTAAGCACCCGCACCAACGGCAACTTTGTCATCTATGACCAATTTTGAATACAGGCGTCCGGTGACACCGCCGCTCAAGATTTCGTTGAGAACTTCCAGTGCGCGAACAGTTTTAACGTCTGAAGTTCGTCCCGTTGGTGCAAGGTATGATTGCCTCCAAGACGGCTCGCGCACCCTTTTATCGCGCATAACAACAATGCGTTTAGCCAGCTGCGGAGGTTCCTTCAAGCGCTCCCGCTTTGGAAGTTCCATCGCTTTCTGAGGGCCATAATATTTCTTTGCAAGCTCGAAAACCTGCTCAGCGTTAACATCGCCCGCGACAACCAAAATAGCATTGTTTGGCGCGTAGTATGTTTTATACCAATTGATGGCATCTTCAGTTGTCAGTTTTTCGAGCTCATTTCGCCATCCAATTACCGGAATACCGTATGGATGAGCCAAATACATCGCTGCATTCAATTGCTCCCTCATCAACGCTGTTGGGTTGTTGTCCGTACGTTGAGATCGTTCTTCCAGAACCACTTGGAGTTCAGCCCCAACCGCCTTGTCGTTGAGAATAAGACCCTGCATCCGATCCGCTTCAATTTCCATGAGAAGCGGCAATTTGTCGACACTGGCATTCTGATAAAACGCGGTATAATCTTGTGAGGTGAAGGCATTATCCTGCCCACCGTTTTGGGCAACAATTTTAGAAAACTCTCCGTTGGCGACTTTCCGCGTTCCTTTAAACATTAGATGCTCAAGAAAATGGGCGATCCCAGATTTTCCCGATGGCTCGTCCGCAGCACCTATACGGTACCAGACCATATGCGTCACAACAGGAGCCCTATGATCCTCGATAACCACCACTTCCATCCCATTTTCCAAAGTTGTTGTTTTTGGATCAAATAACGTTGGATACTTTTTCTCTGGTGTTTGAGCCGTCACGCCTGACGTCAACAGCAAGCCAGTCAGTAAAATACTGACAACAATGGTCATTCTTTTCATGGAGTCCCCTTCATCCTCTTGACCCTTTTAATAAAGGGAACATTGGACTGGAATGCAAGGCGTGTGACAGCGATTAGTTTCACATTCGCGCGATCTTTATTGAATCGCGCGATAAGCCGGGAATAATTTCAGCCTAAAACCACAATTTTAGTCGAAAATACCTTCAAGCAAGGCCCGCTTGCGGCGCTCGATAATCGGAGTAGCTGCGCCGTCGCCTGCTGAATTACCAAGGGCCGCATTCTCCTGAATACGTTTTTTCTCTTTAGAGGGATCAACAACGTTGCCATAGGCTGGCTGCTTCTGCCAAAACATAACCCGTTCAATCAATGACTTATCGTCTTCTGCAAGAACACCTGTTTCTTCATTCACGATATCGCGGATAGAACTATCCACATCTACAGCATCGGCCTGACGTAGTAATGCGAGCTCGCCTGCTGAAGTTCCCGCAGCATTAGCTTCTTCTTGTGTAATGACGCCTGTTGAAGCTTTGCGTCCGAACAATGCCGATCTCGCTGATGAACGCGCCAATTCGTCACGAGGGCTTTTTTGCCCAGGGCTTGGCGGACGCAACGAGAAATCAGGAGGAATAATAAGCGGTGCTTTGGTCAAAACCGCAAATTCATCTGGAGCCCGTTTGCCTTCGATACCCAATGCTTGACGTGTGTTTTCACATCCACTTAGCACCAACGCCAAAACAGACAGAATAATAATACTCGCAACGTTACCCGACTTAGCCATAACTACACCCCTTGAATCAGGTTTTATTGTTAGACGATTTATCATCAAAAAACAAGCTGTCCACTAACAGAATGGCAACACCACACACAATTGCAACATCAGCAATATTAAAGGCGGGCCAGCGCATAACGATTAGATCGAAATCAAAGAAATCTGCGACACGCCCAAAATGGATACGGTCAATGATATTTCCAATGGCACCACCAAGAACGAGACCAAGCCCAGATGCAAGAAATTTCCGCGCAGCACGGGTCATCATAATCAGCAAAACGATACTGATGATTGTAGAAAGACTGATCAAGATCCAGCGTGTGGTTTCCCCGCCAGCGAACATACCGAAACTGACGCCACTATTCCAAACCATTACCAGCCGGAAGAATGACGTTACTTCAATTCCAAATGGATAGGCCGCCATATAGTCGACCATATAGATCTTAAAGGCCTGATCAATACCTACACTAAGCAAGGTAATAATCAGACCCAATTTGAAAGCAGAGCTCACGAGGCCTCCGCTTCCAGATCCAGATCATCCACTACATCGGCACAACGGACACAGAGGGTTGAATATTCTTCGTTTTTTCCAACCTCATCCAAAATTTTCCAGCAACGGTCGCATTTTTCACCTTCAGCAAGCGCAGGGATAACAGAAACACCGTTTACATCTTCAAGTGTGAAGGCCTCGCTCGGCGCAGCATCACCACTGAGAACAAGTCCTGATGTTATGCAGATATCGTCGAGCGGAAGACCGTCGACAACGGCTGCAAACTCATCACTAACATACACAGTCGGCGCGGCCTGCAAGCTGGAACCGATGCGTTTTTCTCTGCGCTCGATCTCCAATGCACCTGTCACTACCCGACGGAATGCACGCACCTTTGCCCATTTCGCGTCAAGCGCATCATTTTGCCAGTTTGCTGGAATTTCAGAGAACTGATTGAGATGTACAGAACCTTCATCCTCTGGAAAACGAGACAACCATGTCTCTTCTGCCGTGAACACCAAGATAGGGGCAAGCCATGACGTCAGGCAATGGAACAACTGATCAAGAACAGTCCGTGCAGAGCGACGACGGAGATCATTCTCACCATCACAATACATGGCGTCTTTTCGAATATCGAAATAGAACGCAGACAATTCCAATGTACAAAAGTTATGGATTGTCGTGAACATCCGGCCGAACTCATAATCTGCGCAGTTTTTACGAATTTGCACGTCTAGCTCAAATATCCGGTGTAATACCCACTGCTCAAGCTCAGGCATCTCAGAGGTTTCAACTTTTTCCGCATCATCCCAGTTGGCCAAATTGCCAAGAATAAAGCGCAAGGTATTGCGAAGACGGCGATAACTGTCCACTTGACCACGGATAATCTCATCACCGATACGCATATCATCAGTATAATCCGATGCAACGACCCAAAGGCGTAAGATATCTGCACCGCTTTGTTTGATGATTTTTTCTGGTAAAATTGTGTTCCCCATTGATTTGGACATTTTACGGCCCTTACCATCGAGAACAAAACCATGTGTTAGCACGCCGTCATATGGTGCACGGCCACGGGTTCCACAAGATTCCAGCAAAGATGAATGGAACCAACCCCGATGCTGATCCGTACCTTCCAGATATAGATCCGCGGGCCATTTCATTTCAGGACGGTTTTCAAGGGTAAAGGCATGAGTACTACCCGAATCAAACCACACATCCAGAATATCCATGACCATTTCATAGTCATCGACATTGTATTTATCTCCTAGGAAACGCGCCGGCCCTGATGCAAACCACGCATCTGAACCTTCTTCTTCAGTGATCTGAACAATACGTTCATTAACCTCTGGATCGCGAAGAATTTCAGTTGTTTCCTTATTCACGAAAATCGCAATTGGAACGCCCCAAGCGCGCTGGCGGGAAAGAACCCAATCGGGGCGATTTTCAACCATGCTGTAGAGACGACGATGTCCAGCTTTTGGATACCACTTCGTATCATCAATCGCTTTTAGCGCTTTAGCCCGCAGATCATTCGTTTCCATAGAAATGAACCACTGACTTGTATTGCGGTATATCAACGGCGCTTTAGAGCGCCAAGAGTGCGGATAAGAATGCTTGATCTTGCCGCGTTTTAGCAACGCCCCTGCATTTTCAAGTTCATCAGCAACGTGATCGTTACACTTATAAACATGTTCACCGGCGAACAGTGGGACGTGTTTATAGAAAGTCCCGTCTTCATCGACAGTTTGCGGGATTTCCAAATCGTATACTAAACCGACTTCATAGTCTTCCTGACCGTGGCCCGGCGCTGTATGAACGAAGCCAGTACCAGCCTCAACCGTTACGTGCTCGCCGTCCAATAGCGGTACATCGAATTCATAGCCTTGTCCTGCAAATGGATGTTTGCAGATCAGACCTTTAAGTTCCGTACCAAGCCCTTTCCAAACGGTCGTAACATTCGCGATGCCACACACTTGTTTCAAATCATCGACAAGATCTGCCGCAAGGAATAACTTCTCACCGACTTTAGCGAGAGAGCCTTCTACAATTTCCGTAACTTCCACACCAACATAGTTAATGTCATTTCCAAACGCCACGGCCCGGTTGCCCGGCATTGTCCAAGGTGTCGTTGTCCAGATAACCACGCTTCCGCCCATAAATTGGTCAGCACCTTTGGCGACGGGGAAACGCACGTAAATGGTTGTTGAAGTATGATCGTGATACTCAACCTCTGCCTCTGCGAGCGCCGTTTTTTCTACAGGCGACCACATAACTGGTTTTGATCCACGGTACAATCCGCCGTTCATGGCAAATTTAAGCAATTCGCGGACGATCTGTGCTTCTGCGTCAAAGCTCATGGTAAGGTATGGGTTTTCCCAATCACCAATCACACCAAGGCGCTTAAACTCTTCGCGTTGAATGTCTACCCATTTAGCGGCAAAATCTCGGCATTCCTGACGGAACTCAACAACAGGGACTTCGTCCTTGTTTTTACCTGCTTTGCGGTATTTTTCTTCGATTTTCCATTCAATTGGCAACCCATGACAATCCCAGCCCGGCACATAATGGGCGCTTTTCCCAAGCATCTGCTGACTGCGATTAATAACATCCTTCAAAACTTTGTTAAGTGCATGCCCCATGTGAAGATGCCCGTTGGCATAGGGAGGGCCGTCATGCAAAACAAATTGCTCACGATCTTTGGATTGCTCGCGTTGTTTTTTAAACAAGTCGATTTTTTCCCAATACTCCAGAAGGCCCGGCTCTTTGTTCGGCAGGCCAGCTTTCATTGGATAGTTTGTTTTTGGCAAAAATAGTGTTGATTTATAGTCAGTGCTCATTGCAGCGAACTGATCCTAACAGTAGTCATAGATTTTATTAAAGCGGGCAAATACAAACGCCCCATTTGATGTACTTATCGCAAAACTTGTGCGAACAGCCAAACTTGCCCGGCCTTATAAATTTAAGGCCGGGCAAATAATTCGGCATATTGCACCGCCATAAAGACGTGCAGGAATGTGCAGATTTCGCTGTTGTTTCATGGGCATGTTGTATCAAGTCAGGTATTTTGTGTCGAGAGCTCAGTTGGCGGAAATGCTGTTTTCTCAGCTTTTCTTAATGTTGGCTTCGTGAAAGTTTCTTATCGGCGTATTTGTTTTGGCGCATTTCATACCGTTCAAGCGTCTCAATTGCAGTAGAAACATCCTTGGATATTTGCGTTTGCAGCTCTTCGATTCCTGAAAATTTCATTTCCGGGCGTAGGAAATCGACAAATGCAACACGGATATGTTTGTCATATAAATCTTGATCAAAATCAAGCAAATGAACTTCCAAAATAAGATCTTTTTTATCGAATGTCGGGCGCTTCCCGTAGTTTGCAACAGCCGCAACCCAAGAGGTTGTTCCATCCTCCGCCGTCAATCCGACACGCACAGCATAGGCTCCAAGCTTTGGTTGATGGTAATGTGTTATTGGAATATTAGCCGTTGGGAAACCTATTGTCCGACCTCTTTGATCGCCCCTAATGACTTCCCCTTCAATCTCCCACCAATGCCCCAACAAAGTAGCAGCCTTCGTAGGATCGCCGTCAGCAAGGCATTCGCGAATAGCGGTGGACGAGAATATCAACGTTTGTTCTCCGACAGGTTCTATGACACTCACCCCAAAGCCATATTTCTTCCCGAGCTCTGTCAATATGACGGTGGTGCCTTGACGTTTGTGTCCGAAAATAAAATCATATCCAACGACAACGTGACTAACCTTGAAGCCATCAACCAGGACATCTTTTACAAAATCCTCAGCCGATTTTTGCGAAAATTCCCGATCAAATTTCAGGGCCGCCATAATATCAACCCCCAACCAATTCAAATGGGCCGCCCGAGTTTCAAGCGTGGACAAACGGAAAGGAGGTGCATCCGGTGCAAAAAATTCACGGGAATGGGGCTCGAACGTTAAAACACCTGCCGGTTTACCCAGCTCATCAGCTTTCGCTTGAGCCGCTGCAATGACGGCTTGATGCCCAAGATGAACACCATCAAAATTTCCGATGGCTAGGACAGAACCGAAGAATTTTTCCGGCACATCGGTATAGCTTCTTTGAATTTTCATAAATTCGGCTCCGCTCATACTTACTTTGGCTTCTTCGCAACCATCAAAGTCGCTTCGCCGTCCATAACCAATGTTTCGCCAACGTAGCATGTACAATCGAATGAAACGCGACGACCGTTAATTTCTTTCAAGACTACTTTTGCAACAACTGTATCACCGATGCATACAGGCGCCTTGAAATTCAAACTTTGATTCATGTATATAGCGCCTGGCCCAGGTAATTTTGTCCCAAACACGGTAGAAATCAGGCCCGCAGATAGCATGCCATGCGCAATCCGCTCTTTAAACATGGTATTTTCTGCAAATTCCTGATTCAGGTGAACAGGATTTGTATCACCTGTAACACCGGCAAACATAACAATATCTGCTTCAGTTATGGTTTTCGCGAACAAATCGCTCATCCCAACATTTAAATCTTCCAGAAAAAAACCGTGTAATTCGTCAAAGGTCGACATGCTTACCTCTCCATAATCCTTTTTGCATTGCAATATAAAGGCCTTTAGCGGTTATTCGCAAGTATTGTTAATAAAAGCATCAAATGGCAGTTTTTGGTCAAAAATTGGAAAATTTTCAGAACAAATGAAATTTTCCTCAATTTCTCTGCTTTGTTAACTGATCTATTAACCATTTTTTTAGGTTCAGTTCGTAGTGTTTGACCATTAGAGCGCCACTGCATAGCAGCGGTCTCAAATCGAATTATAGAAGAATGTGACTAATTTATAAGAGGGTATACCTATGGCCGTCGACATGAACATGCCGATCCTAATCATTGATGATTACAAAACTATGCTACGCATCATTCGAAATTTGCTTAAGCAGTTGGGTTTTGACAACGTAGACGAGGCGACAGACGGTTCCGCGGCACTTTCTAAAATGCGCACAGCTTCCTATGGGCTGGTTATTTCTGATTGGAATATGGAACCAATGACCGGTTACCAACTTCTTCAGGAAGTTCGCGCGGATGAAACACTGAAAGCAACGCCTTTCATCATGATTACCGCTGAGTCCAAGACAGACAACGTTATCGCAGCGAAAAAAGCAGGCGTTAACAACTACATTGTTAAGCCATTCAACGCAGCTACTTTAAAAACCAAAATGGCGGCAGTACTGGGCGACTTCTAATGGAATCCCAAGACGATATTGGTTCATTACGTGAAGAAATTCAAAGTCTGCACCTGGACTGTCTTGATCTTGTAAAATTTATTGTCTCGGCAAGGTCTGAAATTTCTCAGATCAGGCCGAGTGATTTAAAGCATGACAAGCTGCCAAGAGCCGGCAAGGAATTAGATGCCATTGTCCAATCCACTGAGCATGCGACCAATCAAATTATGGAAGCAGCTGAGAAAATTATGGATGCAAAAGTAACCGATGCAAATGTCGTAAGTGACGCATGCATGGAAATTTTTGAGGCATGTTCTTTTCAGGATATAACTGGTCAGCGCATTAGCAAAGTTGTCTCTACGCTTGAATATATCGAGACCTATTTGGACAAACTTACTTCAGCTTGGGGCCATGAAGACGGCGAAGGGCCACTGAATGGTCTGACTGAGGAACTGGACGAAGAAGCAGCATTGCTGAACGGACCAGCGCTTGAGGGTGAGGGTGTCGACCAAGATTTTGTCGATGATATGTTTGCTACCGCCCCTGAACCGGCGGCCGCCGAGGAGGACATAACTACTGATGATTCCGAACAGCCAGAAAAAAAATCAGATGAAAAAACTGAGTTAGAAGAAAATATTGGACAGGATGACATTGACGCCCTGTTTAACTAACTCTTCATTCGTTTTTAATTAAAAAGCCGCTGTCACCACAGCGGCTTTTTTTTAAATTACCAGCGCAGGCCTCCGGCAACAAAAGTAGGATTGAAACCATGCTGTGCTGTAAGCGTGAGTACCTGTTCTTTAGTTGGCGCCTCTCCGGACATTAGTCCCCACTCTTCGGCGTGAATACCACTGCTAACTAACACACTATCTATTCCAGCGCTGTTCGCACCTTTGATATCAGTACGCATACTATCACCCACAGCAAGAATTCGTGCATCGTCGTCAAGACCAAGAGCTTCCTTGGCCATTTTATACGCCCATGGATATGGCTTGCCAAACAACTCAACCGCACCACCGAGCTCTTCAAACAATTGAGCTAGGGCTCCCGCGCAAAATATAGTTCTCTCGCCGCGCATAACGGTCAGATCGGGATTCGCACACAACATGGGAAGTTTTAATGTTACTGCACGTTCAAGAAAAGTTCTGTAATCTTCAGGTGTCTCAACTTCATCATTGGCAAGTCCTGTGCAAATCAGAAAGTCCGCGTCTTCAAGGTTTGCTGTCTTAGTATAATCGAGCCCATCGTCCAATCCTTTGTCTCTGACAGCGCCAATCTGATAGAATTTTTTAGCGTTCCCTTTGAGGAACTCAAATCTTTTGTCTTCAAGAACAATTCGTGCCATATCTCCGGACGTCAGAATTTTATCGTAACACCCCCGCTCGACCCCGATACCTTCTAAAAACTCAACTACGAAACCGCTGGTTCTCGGGGCATTGGATAATAATAGAACTGGCCTCCCATCGACCCGCAACTCCGCCATACAATCCAGTACACCTTCAAACGGCTTTTGTCCGTTATGGACAACTCCCCAAAGATCTAAAATAAAGGCATCATATTTATGAGCAATTGGGGCTAAACTAGGTACAATTTCGAAGGGCATACGGTTTCCAGATACTTAAAGACAGGGATATTTCATGAATACAGCATAGGAATAGTGACGCAATACAAACGCGTCAAACAAAGATTTTGTTGTCTGTGACGTTACCTAGACTGAACTTTGTGGGGGCCGCGGGACACCAAACAGATAGCCTTGCCCAAAGCTGACGTCAGCATCGAGCAATCCAATCACAGTGTCTTCATCCTCTACCTGACTAGCTATAAGCTCGACCTTAGCCCTGGCTAGGGCTTCATGTAAATCTTCTGGATGTATGTTCATGGGAAGACCATATCCACCAGGCAACAAATCTGAAGCAGAAACCTTCAAGTAGCGGAAATTATCGTCTGCCAATTGCTGAAAATCCATATCCAGCCTCACAACCTGATCCATGGAAAACGTGAACCCCATATTTGATAACATTGCCAAACCTTCCTTCACCTGATCGGTTGCGGCATCGATATCTTCCTGTGCAAATTCCAGTATTAGATTTTCAGTCAAATCATTGTTTCGATCCAGAAATTCAACGAATTGTTGAAAAAAAGCTGTATCACGCATTGTGCGCGCAGACACATTTACAAAAAAACCAACATCGCTGTTTCTTTGACGCACACGACGGATAAGCTGAACACACCGGATAAGTAATAAATTATCGATTGTCCCGACGAGGCCGGCTTCTTCTGCAATTGCAAGATATTGCCGCGGCGTAATGATTTCACCTTCTTTTCCGCGGATCCGCGAGAAGGCTTCATAGTATCTGGCTCGCCGCTGTGGCAACCGTACAATCGGTTGCAAATAAAGGTCCACCCTGTTTTCCTGCAATCCGGAACGCACTATTTCTAATATCTCGGCCCGTCGTTCTTCATCATTTTCTTCGATAGTTTGTGGAGGTGTCGCTACAAGTGATGGCCGAGATTTAACAGCAAAGGCTTCTTCGGAACCGCGTGTCTTCGCTGGCACCGAATAGGTTTCTTTCTTCATTTCGGAGCTGAGCTGATTAAGTAGTTTTCGAAGCAACTTCATTTCGGATGCAAATCCATCCATATTCTCGTTTTCTCCGGCCAGTCCACCAAGGATGGTTTCAAAACGTTCCAAACCGCTTTCAGCAGCAGACAAATCGCGTCTGATAACCTTAATTTCTCTGTGAAGTTCTACACGCTCAACGCGTCGCATAACAAATTCATGAGCAAGTGCACAGACGAGGAAAAAACTCCCACCGATCCAATAACTTGCAATCAGGTCGAGTTCTGGAAAAAAGGCTGGCAATTGACGCCCAACAACCACCGAAGTCATCGCGTAGGCGGCAACAATCACCAAATGATAAAGCACGTCGGAATCCCCTTATTAACTTAACTCAATCAACCGTAACATATTTTTAGTATAGCGGGTAGAAAACGCCGCTGTTATTTACTAACCTAACAATGGATTTTAAATTACGCTATGCCAAAAAATTAAAAGAAGAAGGAAAAATATTATGGGTAAGCTTGACGGTAAAGTCGCAATTATTACGGGTGGTACTAGCGGTATCGGACTTAGATCTGTCGAACTATTTGCAGAAGAAGGCGCTACTGTTGTTTTTGCAGGACGCCGGATAAAAGAGGGAAACGAAATTGCGGCTCGTTTGGGAGACAAGGTTCACTTTAAACGCGCAGATGTATCTGTAGAAGAAGACGTTAGAGCGCTCATAAACGATACTGTAAGTGAATTTGGAAAGATCGACGTTCTATTTAACAATGCTGGTGGCCCTGCCCCGGTTGGAAGTGTTGAGACCATAGATTACGAGGGAGCTATGCAGGCTATGGCCGTTTTGTACGGTGGTGTATTACTCGGCACCAAGCATGTTGCACCTATTATGAAAAAACAGGGTTTTGGCAGCATCATAAATAACGCCAGTATCGCAGGGCATCTCGCCGGGTATTCTTCGTCTATGGTTTATAGCTCGGCAAAAGCTGCGGTTCTTCAAATGACCCGGAGTTCCGCCATGGAACTTGGAGAATCCAATGTGCGCGTTAATTCCATCTCACCCGGTGCGACAGCCACTGGGATTTTCGGCAAAGCATTAGGTCTTGAAGGGCAAGCTGCTGACGATACAGCAAGTATCGCAGGCGAATTACTTTCAGGCGCACAACCTATACCACGGGCGGGTCTTCCAGAAGATGTCGCTCGTGCCGCAGTTTTCTTTGCGTCAGATGATTCCAGCTTTATCAACGCTACAGATCTTGTCGTTGATGGCGGTATGATTGCGGGTCGTCACTGGACTCCGCATCAGGAATCCATGAAACAGCTAGGCGCTGCGTTTCTCGCGAAAACATCCTAAATAAAGAAGGGCACCTGCTCAGGTGCCCTTTTAATCTGTCAATGAACGGATCATCAATATCTCTTCAATACGAGATCCATTAGGATTGGAGGTTGAGTTCACTTCAACAAATCCGGATTTCTGGTAAAAGCGAATTGCAGCGTGGTTTTCTTTCCCAACAGTAAGGCTCATTTGACTTAAGTTCAGAGTCCGCGTGAATACCACTAGCTCTTTCAACAGAAGCGAGGCTACGCCAGTTCCTCTTTCTGAGGGCTGGATATATACCATCACAAGCTTGCCACTCCGAAATTCTTCAGATACCTGCAGTGGTATCATACCCATAAGGCCGACTGGCTCATTTCCGTGAAACGCGGCGAAGACATTACAAAATCGTAACTCTAACAGCCAATCTTCCTGGGGTCGATTTTCCCAATCCTCAAATCGGCTACCAAAACTATTTGGTTCTGTACGTAGTGCTTCAAGCCTTAACGCTTTGAATGTCTCCAACTCGCCCGCTTCAATCTTACGAGCCGATTGCGTGAGATTTAAAGGCATAGTTATGCGATGCCGATTACTCGACACCATCCAAGCGGCCCATAGCAAGAAACTTGCGACGACGTTCTTCTCGAAGTTCACCTGGCTCTTTTTTGAGCAAAGCATCAAGTTCTTCTTCTACTGCATCACCAAGCGACAAAATTGCGCCGCTCACATCTCGCTGCGCACCCCCAAGTGGTTCCTCGATAATGCGATCAATAATTCCCAGCCCCTGCAAATCTTGTGCAGTAAGCTTCATCGCAGTGGCAGCATCTTGTGCTTTTTCGCGGGTTTTCCACAAAATAGCAGCGCAGCCTTCTGGCGAAATCACAGAGTAAATAGCATTTTCGAACATGAGAATTTTATTGGCAGTGGCCAATGCGACCGCCCCGCCAGATCCACCTTCACCAACAATCGAGGCAATGACAGGTACACGCAAATCCATACTAACCTGAATTGAGCGAGCAATGGCTTCTGCTTGACCGCGTTCTTCCGCACCAATTCCGGGATATGCCCCAGAAGTATCAACGAATGTGAGAACGGGAACACCAAATTGGTCAGCCATTTTCATCAGGCGTTGTGCTTTGCGGTAGCCTTCCGGCCGTGCCATACCAAAATTGTGTTTTAGACGCGTTTCGAGATCGTGGCCTTTTTCGGTCCCGATAACCATAACGGTTTTACCGCGAAAACGTCCAAGGCCCCCATTAATAGCAAGATCTTCAGCGAAACCTCTATCGCCTGCAAGGGGCGTAAAGTCTTCAATTAGCTCAGCAATAATTCGGTTTAATTTTGGCCGATCAACATGACGGGCAACCTGAGTTTTTTGCCAGGGTGTTAGCTTGGTATATGTATTCTTTAAAAGCTGGCTAGCTTTCTGACGCAGCTTCGCAACGTCGTCGTTGATCTCCAGATCGCTTCCGCTATCCAGGCTTTCAAGATCCCGGATTTTACCTTCCAGGGCTGCAATAGGCTTTTCAAAATCTAGAAAGTTATCCATGTCTCAACTCTTGTTCGCAAGGTACTAATTGAAAGAGTAATAAATAGGCGGAACGCTCCAGTCAACAAACGTTCCGCCTATTCTCTAACTAAGTGCCATTTGCGGCAAAATGGTGGCGCCTATTTTGCGGCGCGAGCTGCAATAATATCTGCCTGATGCACGAGCGCTTCCGCTTGTTTGATCGACGCAATGTCAATCAAACCGCCATCGAGGGCAACAGCGCCGGCGCCTTCAGCTTGTGCTTTTTCCATTGCCTCAAGGATCCGACGTGCTTTTATAATTTCTTTTTCCGCAGGTGTGAAAATGTCATTGGCAAGTCCGATTTGACTCGGATGAATAGCCCATTTGCCTTCGCAGCCAAGAATTGCAGCACGATTACCATGCGCTGTGTATCCATCTGGATCAGAGAAATCACCGAATGGACCATCGATCGCGCGAAGACCATTGGCACGTGCGGCGACTACCATGCGTGCAATAGCGTAATGCCACATATCACCCCAGTGATAGTCACGACTGCCATCTTCAGCAGGATCGGTCAGAACTCCGTAAAGGGGGTTTGGACCACCGATGGATGTTGTCCGTGCTTTTGTCGAGGCCGCATAGTCAGCAACTCCGAAATGCAGGCTCTCATTCCGCTTGCTGGCAGCCGCAATTTCATGAATATTTTGCATGCCTAAAGCTGTTTCGATAATCAACTCAAAGCCAATTTTCTTTTTTCGGCCAACAGCATTTTCAACCTGTGTTGTCAGCATATCCAAAGCATATACATCGGATGCCGTTCCGACTTTCGGGATCATTATCAAATCCAGACGTTCACCACCTTTTTCAACGAGATCAATAACATCACGGTACATATAATGAGTATCCAGTCCGTTGATGCGAACAGATATTATTTTGTCGCCCCAGTCGATATCATTCAGGGCTCCAATTATGTTTATGCGAGCCTGATCTTTATCACTTGGTGCAACAGAATCCTCAAGATCCAAGAAAATCACATCAGCGTCAGATTTAGCCGCTTTTTCAAAGAATTTCGGGCTTGATCCGGGAACTGCAAGTTCACAACGGTTCAAACGCGACGGGCATAATTCGGGGATGGTAAAACTCATAATCTGATCTCACTTTGTATGTTTCTTATAAATTTTTGTATTTCTCAGCAAGAAAATTGCTGCAACTGCGTGAAAGAGTCAAGCAAACGGCATATTTATTTTGCACCTGCGAGAGGGTGATGCGTATTTACTAGACTGATCAAGCGTTCAGAAAGCACATGTGTATATATCTGTGTCGTTGATATATCCGCATGCCCTAACATCTTTTGTAAAGATCTCAAATCGGCTCCATTCGCAAGTAAATGGCTTGCAAAAGCATGCCGTAAAACATGCGGTGATACACGGCCGGGGCTAATATTCACTTTAAGCGCTAACGCCTTTAACATTTGCCCAAATCTTTGCCGCGTCAAATACCCTTCTTTTCCGCGAGACGGAAACAACCATGGGGAATGTTTTTCTTTTTTTAGAAAGACATCGCGGATTTCAACGTAATCAAAGAGTGCTTCTTTTGCGGTCCCATTCATTGGCACCAGGCGTTCTTTGTCCCCTTTCCCGCGAATAAGAAGGAAGTTTTCATCCTTTGCAGTCGGCGGAAATTTAAGAGAGACAAGTTCCGTCACACGCATTCCTGTCGCATAAAGCATATGAAGCAACGCTGACATTCGAAGATCATCAGCGGCCTCTCCCACACATCCTTCCAGCAAGCGATCAACCTCTTCAACGGAAAGATATTTTGGAAGACGTCGACCGCTTTTTGGCGCGTCCACGTTCATCGCGGGATCATCTTTTCGAAAATCTTCAGATAGAAGGAAAGAAAAGAACTGCTTTAAAGCGCTTAAATGCCGCGCTTGAGTTGCGCTTGCAAGTCCCAGAGCGTTCAGTGATCTTATATAATCACTTACCCCTTCACTTGAGACATCGGTAAAACTGCTCCCACGCATTTCAAGAAACTCAGTTAAACCTTCAAGATCCCGGCGATAAGCCTCGATGGTGTTTGCAGCAGCATTTCGCTCCAGCACCAACATTTCAAGAAAATTCTCCACCCAATAGAGAGACATGCTTACAGTCCTCGCAGAACGGCCACCTCTAACGCCAGTTGTCGCGCCTCTTGGACCAATCCAACATTCTTCAGCGCCGATGTCACTGCACGTAATGTGGTGAGGGATACTTTGTCTGGCCCCTCATCTCCCAGTGCTAGAAGCGACAAGGCTACAGTTTTACCCACAAAGCCCTGAACTGCTGCCATAACGAGATTATTTTCCAGAGCATGATTGCTGTTTGATGCTGTTAATTTCTGGTCCATTAAGAGGAGGTTATCCCAGTTTTCTTCGGTAACGGAATAACCAAACACTTCCATCATCGAAAGCAGGAAAGCCGCTTTTTCTGCTTGTCCTTCATCCTCCGAAGTTATTTTCCGCCAATTGGGAAAACTTGCTGCATTCCAGCGCGCAATTCCTTTAGCGCCAGACAAAAGGATGAAATTATCAAGGATCGCAATCCCTTTTCTTGCAGCTAACCGTTCATCGGGTGTTCCTTGAAATGCAGCCCTACGCGATGCCCGCTCCCATTCCTGTGCTTTGCTTTGCTTGCCATGCACGAGGAATAATTGAACTGCCTTGTGATTAAAATCAGCACCGTAATTGCCAACTGGCAAGGTTTCAAGAACAGGCAAAGTCAACGCGGATACAGCGAACAGATCTCCCGCATCCGCTGCTTTTTGCCAAAGAGCCTGAATATAAATAGCCCTGTCACTATCCGTCTCGGCACTTTTCAACAAATCCAACATCACCGTATAGGTATCAGCGTCTGCTGCTTGCGGATTTTGATCGTCAACAGGGCTTGGGGTATATTCAGCAATAAAGGCAGTCGTATCTACGCCATCGGCACGAACAAGGTTTAGGGCAATCGGCAATGCACTTGCCCCAGCGCGCTCCTTAAGAGCAAGCATGGATTTTTGTACATCCAACCCAGAGTTCTCGACTAAGCTTCTTTCAAACTGACCTTTTGAATGACGGAGCATCGCAAAGTGCAGCGCAGAAACTGACCCCTCAATCGTAGAATAATCGACTTTGTCACCTACAAGGGCTGCAAATATGGTGAAGAATAGGGAATCACTCTCTCCATCTTCTTCCAAAAGTGCGGCTCCAAGCTCCGCCTTATCGAAATCATCGGCGAGCACACGACAGAAAATATCCAGTTTCTTCCAGAAACTATCTTCGTTGGCTTCGTTTTTCTGACTATATGCAACACGACACGCTTCTTTTTCCTTGCCTTGTAAAAGATCCAGATTCGCGCTGAATTTTTGACGTTCTGTTGTCTCTGCGTTTTGGGGTAATCGTTTTAGAAGTGACCGTGCTTCGTCAAACCATCCTGCCCCGATCAAGCTTGAGATACGCAGATCCAATAGCTTTTCTGCATCTGCCCCCGTATCTGGCAGAACGGCACCAGTCAGAAGTAATCGCCTATACAAATCCAGCATTTGGGGTGAGTGATCTGGCCGCTTGATTTTATCCACGAGCACAGCAGCAAGTTGAGTACTTGTCCCCTGCCACATATTTTGACCAAGACTACCGTTATCAGAATTGATCAGTCCAATTGTTGCTGGATGAATAGCATCCAGTTGTTGAACCACAAAATCACCAGATTTCACAGGCTCAGCTTTATTCTTTACGGTGGGCGATTCCGGCACCAAAACAGACAAAGGCTTTTCCGCCTGCAACGGATTGGGGACGAGTTTCGGAGTAGGACCCGTTTGTTCTTCAACAAATGTCGGGACGAGGCTTCTAGGTTTTTCCTGAGCGCCAACGGTTACTGAAAAAGAACTGCTAACAAGCAGTGCAACAACCGCTCCCAAATACAGCGATTTATTTGGGGAACTGGTCATTGGGAATTACCCTCTCTACCGGTACAGTCGGCGCAGGGATGTCCCATGCCGATAAGAATACGCCGCCGCCTACAATAAGACCGGCAATCAAAAAGAGAAGAAAGAGTGAGAATTTAGACATTTTCCCCGAGATACTCCTAACATTATAACATATTCCAGGATATCAGATGTAATATCCTTGCTATTTGTTTTGCTAAGCTGCGATTATGGCATAAATTTGGCTAAAAGAACTAGCACGCCTTTATAAGTTACTTCAACAGCCTTCGAGTGAAGGTGTGCAGTTAGCTAATATCAAATTATGAAAAGTGACAACATGACGATAGTAAGTGACGCCTTTGAGGAAGTTGAGGCGAAAGATATTGGTGACAGAACAATCATTCTAGTCGGTCTAATGGGAGCTGGGAAAAGTTCCGTTGGCCGGCGGCTTGCCACTGCGCTGAATTTGCCGTTTAAAGACGCCGACACAGAGATCGAGCAAGCGTCGAACCTGACCATCCCGGAATTTTTTGAAATTCATGGAGAAGCTGCCTTCCGTGACGGAGAACGTAAGGTTATTTCACGCTTGTTGGATGGCCCCCGGCACGTTCTAGCGACGGGTGGCGGAGCCTACATGGATCAAGAGACCCGAGATCTCATCCGGAACAAGGGACGATCGGTTTGGCTTCGGGCCGATTTGGACACGTTGTTAAAACGGTGTTTAAAAAGAAATACCCGTCCACTCCTTCAACAAGGTGATCCCCGTCAAATTTTGGATGACCTGATGAAAAGCCGCTATCCCGTTTATGCTGAAGCCGACATCATTGTTGATAGTAGCGAAGGCCCACATGAATTGGTTGTGGACAAAATCACGCGAGCCCTCAGCGAAGATTAAGATTAAACAAAATTCTGTAACACCAAATTTGTTCAAGGAAAGTAGATGCAACAGTCTGCAAAGACAAAAATCGGTGACGCTGACGATGCAAAAGTAAAAGTATCACTGGGAGAGCGTTCCTACGACGTGATCATCGGAGGTGGTTTATTGCCTCGAGCCGGCGCTTTAATTGCACCAATTCTTCGGAAAAAACGTGTCGCCATCATAACTGACGAGACGGTTGCCAAATTGCATCTGGAAACTCTTCAACACTCTTTGTCTGATCAAGAAATAGAATTTACTACTGTCATATTGCCCGTGGGTGAGAAAACCAAAAGCCTTCATCACTTCGGCGACCTTCTTGATCAATTGCTCGCAGCACAAATCAGCCGGGATGAATGCCTTATCGCATTTGGCGGCGGTGTTGTCGGTGATCTGACAGGATTTGCAGCGGCAACGCTTAGGCGTGGTGTGGATTTCATTCAAATTCCAACAACACTTCTATCACAGGTGGATAGTTCAGTTGGAGGGAAAACCGGAATTAATAGCTCCCACGGTAAAAACCTAATTGGTGCCTTCTACCAACCGAAACTCGTTTTAGCAGATGTGACACTTTTAGACACTTTACCAAGACGCGATGTTTTGGCAGGTTATGCCGAAGTTGTAAAATACGCACTTTTGGGGGATTTCAATTTCTTTGAATGGCTTGAGGAAAACGGTTTATCCGTGGTGGATGGGGACATCGCTGCCCGAATTCGAGCAGTTGAAACTAGCGTTACCGCAAAAGCACGCATTGTCGCCGAAGACGAAAAAGAACAAGGCGTTCGGGCCCTTTTAAATTTGGGACACACATTCGGGCACGCTTTAGAAGCAGAAACCAAATACGGACCCCATCTAGTTCATGGAGAGGGTGTCGCTGTCGGTATGTTAATGGCTATGGAACTATCCGCTAAATCGGGCCTCATGGATGGGCAAGATTGCGTAAGAGTTGCCGCACATTACGATCGCGTCGGTATGATGCAATCACTTCCTATTATCGAAGGTGTCAAGTGGCTGCCCGCAACCCTTCTTAAACACATGCATCAAGATAAAAAGGTGGACCAAGGCAAATTGACATTCATTTTGATGAAGGCGATCGGTGAAGCATTTGTTACTCAAGATGTTGAACAACAAGATATCCTGACTATGTTGGATCAATTCACAGAATAACGGGATAAGGGGTAATCAGACCAAACAATGGATCTTGAACTAATACTGTCAATCAGTGCCATCATTGTTCTTCTGGCACTTTCCGGCTTTTTTTCTGGCTCAGAAACAGCACTCACTGCCGCTTCGCGTGCGCGATTGCATCAAATGGAGCAATCAGGTGACAGGCGCGCAGCCCAAGTCAATCGTCTCCGCGACCAGAAAACAAAATTGATCAGTGCAATTTTGTTGGGTAATAATTTGGTCAACATCCTGGCGTCAGCCTTGGCAACCAGCATGTTGATATCTCTATTCGGGGATATCGGTGTTGCTTATGCTACGCTAATAATGACAGCCCTAATCCTTATTTTTTCCGAAGTTTTGCCTAAGACTTATGCTCTGCGCCGTCCTGTCCGTGTTGCGAGGTTTGTCGCCCCTGTGTTGCGACCATTTGTATTTACATTTGCACCGTTTGTGCTTGGGGTAAACATGGTTGTAGATTTCACTTTGCGGTTGCTTGGCGTGCAACAACTAGACGATCATCCAGATACTCTATCTGACGCTGCACAAGATGAACTGCGTGGAGCCATTGACCTGCATTCTGAAGATGCTGGCGTCATTATGCTTGAAAAGCACATGCTTGGAACAATCTTGGATATGGATGAGGTCGACTTATCCGAGATTATGACACATCGTAAAAATGTAAAAACCATCGACGCCAGTAAACCTATTGAGGAAATTATCGACCAAGTACTAACCAGCCCGTACACTCGCTTACCACTCTGGCGCGGGGAAACTGAAAATATTGTTGGGGTTATTCACGCTAAAGACTTACTCCGGGCTGTTATTCCGTTAAAGGGTGACTATTCTTCACTCACCATTGAAGATATCGCATCAGAGCCTTATTTTGTTCCTGAAACAACCACACTGCGCAATCAATTGAACGCGTTTTTGGATCGTCATGCTCATTTCGCGCTGGTTGTCGATGAATATGGCGCTTTAATGGGACTTGTAACACTTGAAGATATCCTAGAAGAAATCGTCGGTGACATTTCAGATGAACATGATGTCGAGGTCGCTGGTGTTGAAGTACTACAGGACGACAGTGTCCTTACAAAAGGTTCTGTCACCATTCGCGATCTCAATCGCAAATTTAACTGGACACTTCCTGATGAAGAAGCCGCTACGATCGCAGGTTTAGTTATTCATGAAGCCCGAATTATTCCTGAAGAAGGTCAAGTTTTCAACTTTGTTGGGTATAAATTCGAAATAATGACAAAAGAAAGAAACCAAATCACCCAATTAAGGGTTACTAAACTCCACCAATAATTCACCATTAATCCTGGTAGCATTAGACGACACCCATGTTTCAAATTTTATTCAATATCATAGCGCCGGTTATTCTGTGCGCCGGGCTCGGTTTCCTTTGGGCGAAACGAGGCAATGCCTTTCATATGGAAACCATATCAGGGCTTGTAACTAATATCGGCGCGCCAATGCTGATCTTTACTACATTGGTTCAGTTGAAAATGAGCCTCTCGTCTTTCCTCGAATTTGGGTTGCTCGCAGTATATTCTTTCGCTTGTTTCTTTGTCATCGGCTGTATTGTCTTGAAATTATGCCGACTGGATATTCGAGATTTCTTGCCTGCGATCGTCTTTCCAAATACCGGCAACATGGGAATGCCACTTTGCTTTTTTGCTTTCGGTGATGTTGGATTAACGCTGGCCCTCGCATATTTTGCCGTCTATGCAATATTGCAATTTACTCTTGGGATATGGATGGCATCGGGGACGGGCTCTTTTACGCAACTCCTCAAAACTCCCTTGATTTATGCTGTTGGCATCGCCCTTTTCCTCAAATTTTTTGAAATAGAGGTCCCCAAATGGGTCATTAATACAACAGATTTACTTGGTGGATTTACCATACCACTGATGCTAATGGCACTTGGCGTCAGTTTATCTAATTTGTCGATCAAGCACTTGAAACAGGCGACATTACTATCAGTATTGCGACTTGGCATTGGCTTCGCTGTAGGCGTCGCGCTGGCGACCCTCTTCAGCCTTGAAGGAGCTGCGCGAGGGGTTGTGATTTTGGAATGCACAATGCCAGTCGCCGTTTTCAATTACCTGATTGCTTTGCGGTATGATCGCTCTGCAGCGCAAATGGCAGGAACAATTCTGGTGTCGACGCTGCTGTCTTTTATATCCTTACCGTTTCTACTTCTCTTCGTACTGGCGTAGAAAATACTTCACCCTTATCAAGGCAGTACTGAAGAATGGCCGCTCTTATTCGCGAAGTTCGAGAGTGTTCAATGCGTTTTGGATGGGCATCAGCACGGCTACAAAAATCATGAATTGTAATTCGGTTCAAACCGCAAATTCGGCGCATCGTATCCCATTCAATAGCTTCTAGGCGAATACTTGTGCGTCTTTTTTTACCATCATGGGGATCAAGAATGGTAACGTTTCCATTGATCAGTGATTGATTTTTCTCAATTTTACTCATACCAACTCCAAGTATTAAACAACAAATTAAAACACTTATAAGTTGCATATAGGAATTGAATATTGGCCTTCAATAGATAAAAAACAATTACTTAACCTCGGAAGGGGCCTTTACATCAATAGAAAGAGCATGAATATAGGTCGACATTTCTTCGCTCAACGCTGCGTAGATTAATCTCTGGCGAGCAACGCGCGATGCTCCCTCGAATTCAACTGCAACGATTTCAACTTTGAAATGAGATTCACCGCCAACGCGGGCACCTGCATGACCTTCATGTAAATGGGACTCGTCAATTACAACGAGTTTCTCAGGAAAAAATGCATCATTCAGTTTATTTTCAATTCGTTTAGCTGCAGTCATGAACTTTCCATTTCCTATAAAAAACAATACCTTACCATAGCAGGATGAATTTTATCTACTTATGATTTACGCATCTTAGGTGGTATTAGCAATATTAGAAGAAATATAAGTTGCGCGAATACCATTTTGATTTTATCTTACATTAGTTTAATCGTATACGTGCGCAGTACAGGTTGTATAAATCACAGAAATAGAGCTGGAGAGAAAAATGACAGTCCACGCTAATGTTCGTAAACATGTACAAGTCGCCCAAGATGTTGAAAACAATGCTGATGAAGAAGTACCGGTACGCATCGTTGATAAGCATGTTGGTAACAAAATTCGCGAAAGACGAGTTCTTCTGGGATACACCCAGCAACAAATGGCCAATCTAATCGGTGTAACCTATCAACAGGCCCATAAATATGAACGCGGCATCAATCGTATATCCGCTGGACGTTTATATAGCATCGCAAGTGCACTTAATGTCCCCATTAATTATTTTTTCGAAGGGTTGGAGCCAACGGGTACAACCGAGACATCCACTCGTCAGAGAATGTGTCTGGAAATGGCCCGAAATTTCTCTCTAATTGAAAACGAGCGGTATCAGGATGCTCTGAGTCATCTGGCTCGCGCTTTACGAAACCCAGTTGCTGAGTAACACAGTAATTAATGCGCTTTGCGAGTTCTTGCTCGCAGGCGCGTTTTTTTTCTAACTTACAAACCTCACACTTTCCCAAAATAATTCCACCATATTCATGCAGTTGATCTTGCCTCATGCGCCCGAAAAGCGGTATCATGTGGAATGAATAAATCTAGCTCTTCATATAAAAAAAGCATGACCCTAGAGACTGAACGCGCCTGTGATCACTTAGATTGCGAGGCCGAAGGTGAATTTCGTGCGCCTAAATCACGCATGCTTGATAGAGGCGGCCCTGAAGACTATCGTTGGTTCTGCATGAAACATATTCGTGAATTCAACAAGAGTTGGAACTTTTTTGACGGCATGAGCGACGATGAAGTTCTGCGTTACAAAGATGAAGACATTACTGGCCATAGACCAACATGGCAGCTTGGCACTCGTACAAGCAGCGCTAAACGTAGTCCTCATTTCGACGACCCGTTTGATTTCCAACGTGACGGCGGTTTTGGCGAGCACGCAGAAAAAAATAATAGGACAAGTGGCCCTAAGGAAAGTGTTATCATTGACGAAGAGCATCGATCTGCATTGGCAACACTTGACTTAAAACCCGATAGCACCCTTCCGGAGATTAAAAAACGCCGAAAAGAGCTAGCAAAAAAATTTCATCCCGATATTCGAGGGGGTGACAAACAGGCTGAAGAAATTCTAAAAAACATTAACCAGGCCTACACGCACCTTCTTTCTTGCACTCCCTCCTAAAAACACCGTAAATAATAACATCTGATCAGTATACGGAACAGTTATGACGCCACTAGAACTCGCCGGAAAAAATCCGGAAATTAACATGCCCGACATTAAAGTATCTGTACGGGACGTTTTTAAACTCGATAGCGACCTTAAGGTTCCTGCCTACAGCCAAAAAACTGAGCTGGTGCCTGACTTGGATCCTACTTATGTTTTTGACCATGACACCACAATGGCCATTCTCGCAGGTTTTGCGTTTAATCGCCGTGTAATGGTGCAGGGCTACCATGGAACAGGTAAGTCCACGCATATCGAGCAGGTCGCAGCACGCCTTAACTGGCCATGCGTACGTGTCAATCTTGATAGCCATGTTTCAAGAATTGATCTTGTTGGTAAAGATGCCATTGTATTACGGGATGGCAAACAGGTTACAGAATTCCGTGAAGGCATTCTTCCGTGGGCACTGCAATCCCCAACAGCTCTTGTATTTGATGAATATGATGCGGGACGTCCAGATGTTATGTTTGTTATTCAACGCGTTCTAGAAGTTGAAGGCAAATTGACATTGCTTGACCAAAACCGTGTCATCCGCCCGCATCCAGCATTCAGAATGTTTTCGACAACGAACACAGTAGGTCTTGGTGACACAACAGGTCTCTACCATGGCACTCAGCAGCTCAATCAAGGGCAAATGGATCGGTGGAGCATTGTCGCAACACTGAACTACTTGTCAGAAGAGGCTGAAACCAAGATTGTTCTCTCGAAGTTACCGAGCTACGACACTGCAGAAGGTCGCAAAACCATTCGGTCAATGATTGCATGTGCAGATCTATCACGGTCCGGCTTCGTTGGCGGAGATATTTCCACAGTTATGAGCCCACGTACAGTCATCACCTGGGCTGAAAATGCGGAAATATTTGGAGATGTTGCCTTTGCCTTCCGTGTCACATTCTTAAACAAATGTGATGAAATGGAACGCCCGGTGGTTGCTGAATATTACCAGCGTAGTTTTGGCCAAGAATTGCCAGAATCAGCGGCTAACATAACGGTTTAATAAAGTGTCTCTGTCCAAGAACAAAGAAAGTGCCGCCGACGTTTTTAAACGGGCGGTCACATCGACTATGCGGGCCATGTCTCAGGACAAGGAGCTTGAGGTCACTTATGGCACAGACCAATCAGGTCTGTCCGATCACCGTGCACGGCTTCCAAACCCTGCGCGTGATCTGAGCGAAGGTGACATTCATAAAATTCGTGGACAGTCAGACAGCCTCGCGCTTCGTATGCGTTATCATGATGATGCACTCCATTCTAAACTTGTGCCGATGGGAGGCGATGCCAAGGCTGTTTTCGATGTTATCGAACAGGCGAGAGTGGAAGCCCTTGGCGCAAACCGTATGCAAGGTGTTTCCGACAACTTGTATCGACAACTGGATAGCCGATGCAAAGAATCTGGATTTGATCGTGTTTACGATAAGGCCGACGCGCCAATTGCCGACGTCCTTGGACTACTCATTCGCGAAAAACTGACAGGTACGCCGGTTCCCAGCAGCGCAGCAGCCATGGTTGATTTATGGCGTGAGGAACTTGAAACAAAAGGCGGTGAAGATTTTCAGGCGCTCATTGACACCGCTGCAGATCAAACCAAATTTGCTGCAGCCACTAAACAGTTGCTTAAAGATCTGGATCTTTATGACGATGCCGATGGTATGGATAGTCAGGACGATTCTGACAGCGATGGCGACGAAGGCGAACCCGAAGCAGAGAGCAGCGGTGCTGAAGGCGACGACGAGGCACAAGATGCAAGCGCTGCCGAAGACGCTTCGGCTCAGGAAGGGGCTGGTGACGATAGCTCTGATACGGAAGCCGGAGAAAGTGCTGATCAGGAAAGCGCCAGTTCGGGCGAAGAAGCTGGAAAAGACAAAAAGCCATCCTACCCGGATGATTTTAGAAACTTTGTTGAAGGTCCGGTTTACAAGACATTTACCACTGAATTTGATGAAGTTGTGCAAGCTTCTGATTTGAGCGAGCCTGAAGAACTGAACAGATTGCGCCAGCAACTGGATCAGCAGCTTTCCAGCATGCATAGTTTAGTGAGCCGCCTAGCTAATCGCTTGCAACGTAAATTACAAGCGCAGCAGAACAGATCCTGGTCCTTTGATTTGGAGGAAGGCATTTTGGATGCCGCCCGCCTGTCACGGGTTGTTGCTGACCCCCTCTTGCCTCTCTCTTTCAAACAGGAAGAAGACACAGATTTTCGCGACACCATTGTTACCCTGCTCATTGACAACTCCGGTTCCATGCGGGGACGTCCAATTTCTATTGCCGCAATCTCAGCAGATATTCTGGCCAGAACGCTTGAACGTTGCTCTGTGAAAGTTGAAATTCTGGGCTTTACCACACGCGCGTGGAAAGGGGGCCAATCTCGTGAGAAGTGGCTCGAGGGAGGTAAAGAGGCCAACCCGGGTCGTCTTAATGATTTGCGCCACATCGTCTACAAACAAGCCGATCACCCTTATCGCCGGTCCCGCCAATCCTTAGGGTTGATGCTGAAAGAGGGTTTGCTGAAAGAAAATATCGATGGCGAAGGCCTGATGTGGGCACATAACAGGCTATTGGCTCGGCCAGAACAGCGCCGGATCCTGATGGTTATCTCAGACGGTGCCCCTGTTGATGACAGCACACTGTCGGTAAATCCCGGCAATTACCTCGACAGACACTTACGTGACGTTATTGCTTGGATTGAAAAAAGATCCCCAGTGGAACTTATTGCTATTGGAATCGGCCATGACGTGACCCGCTATTATCAACAAGCGGTCACAATCATTGACGCGGAACAGCTGGGCGGCGTGATGATGGAGCAATTAGCAGATCTATTTGATGAGAAAAAAACCGCGAAAAAAACCGGCACACGCTGGTAACACCCTAGGTTTAAGACAGATGTAACTTTAAAAATTCAGTAGTTCGCTCCCACGAGAGTTTTGCATCTTCCTCGTCGTACCTTCCACCGGAAGGGTTTGCAAAGGCGTGATCCGCATCATACCAGTGGATTTCAGGTATGGGTTGTCCGGCTTTTTGCATTTCTGAATAAAACTCTCCAACCATATTCTGGTTGATCCATTTATCTTGCATTGCAAAATGCCCAAGAACTGGGCCATTTAGATTTTTGAGATCAGCTACGTTGCGTGCGACATTACCGTAATAGATAATCGTTGCATCAACACTGGATCCAATTGAGGCGTTTAAAGACCAACCGCCCCCAAAGCACCATCCAATAGTGGCGAGTTTATCTGTCGTTTTCTGATTTGACCTCGACCAGTCCACCCACGACTTGAGAGTTTCCATGGCCTTATCTGCGGCAACCATTTTCATGTATTTACGGGCATCATCCGGTGTCTTGGCGACATTACCATCATATAAGTCCACAGCAATGGCAACATAGCCCATACGGGCCAGCTCAGCAGCGACAGCTTTAATTTGATTATTAAGCCCCCACCACTCATGGATAAGCAACACAGCGGGAGCTGGCGTCACATTGGGGTATGCAATTGCCGCCTTAACAATGTCCCCGCCTGATAACGTTAAAGATATTTCAGATAGTGTCGAGGCTGCGGCCTGCGCCCGCATTGGACAGGCCAGCACAGCTGCCAGAGGCAACACTCCCACAGACTTCAGGATATCGCGTCGCGCATGCATTATTTGTCTCCCTGTCAGTTCTACAACTACAAAAGGTAGGAGACATTATATGGGAGGCAAGAGCTGCTTATCTCCAATTCAAAAAAATGGAGTACCTGCAATAAAAAAGCGAGCGGCCAGAGGCTCACTCGCTTTTGAATTATTTAAAGAAAACAGTGTTGCTTATGCAGCGACAGCAGCTTTCTTAACATCGCGTTTCAAACGGCGCGCTTGCAAAGACAATTTTTCGTCCTTAGCTTTTAGTAGGAAATTATCCAAACCACCGTTATGCTCGACTGAACGAAGAGCTGCCGCGGTCACTTTCATGCTGAAGAAGCGGCCGAGAGTGTCGGACATCAACCGTACAGCTTGCACATTAGGCAAAAAGCGGCGACGAGATCTGTTCTTGGCATGGCTGACATTGTTGCCGGCCTGAACACCTTTACCTGTCAATTCACAACGACGGGCCATAGCACACCTCATTAGAATAATAAAAACAAATACCGGCGAAAGTGCCGGTCATGAAGACGGCTTTTAAGGAATGGGACCGGTTCCGTCAAGTGTATTTGGGTAAAAAAGTCTCTTTTCTCCGCATCTTCTTCGTTACTTCTCCTGTTTATCAAGGAAAATGCTCAAAAGTTCGCGCGCAGCTGCTGTTGGACTAACTTTACCTGCCTTCACATCAGCCTCCATGCCCGCCAATTTCGCAGAGACATGTGTATTGGATTTAAGCCGATTCACAAGTGATTCCTCCAATTCAGACCACATCCAGGCTGACGATTGCTCTTTACGTTGTAAATTCAGCTCGTCTTCTTGAGACCTGGCCTCGCAATATTCGCCTATCGTATCCCACAGTTCGTCCACACCAACCTTATTGAGAGCAGAAGTCATCAATACTTTTGGACTCCAGTTCTTGCTCTTGGGTCGCATTAGGCTAATAGCTCCCCGATACTCAGAGGCAGCTCTACGCGCTATCGGAATAAGATCACCATCCGCTTTATTGATCACAACAATGTCAGCAAGTTCCATGACCCCACGCTTAATTCCCTGCAATTCATCCCCGCCCGCAGGAGCAAGTAATAACAAAAAGACGTCTACCATATCCGCGACAGTAGTCTCAGATTGCCCGACACCAACAGTTTCGATCAAGATCACATCAAATCCTGCTGCCTCACATATCAGCATCACTTCACGTGTACGCCGGGCAACCCCTCCAAGCGACCCACTAGAAGGGGACGGGCGGATAAACGCATTCGGGTCACGGGAAAGTTCTTCCATCCGAGTTTTATCCCCAAGAATGGAACCTCCGGTTCGTTTCGACGACGGATCAATAGTCAGAACCGCCACCTTTTTCCCAAGAGCGGTTAAAAATCGCCCAAATGCTTCGATAAATGTTGATTTCCCAACACCGGGTGTCCCCGAAATGCCAATACGAATTGAATTACCCGTATCGGGAAGTAGGATTCCCAACAATTTTTGAGCGTCAACTTGGTGGTCGTCCCGAATTGATTCAGCCAACGTAATTGCTCGCGCAAGCGCACGCCTGTTGCCCTTTCTGATTCTTTCAGCCATATCCTGAATATCAGGGCCATTATTTTTTCTTTTTTCAGTCATACTATTGGGTATGGAAAAAACAGACGCTTCCGTCAAGAAGAATGCCAACACAATTAGAAGATGGTATCTGTATTTTTGCAGTTTCGCGTTAGGAGAAACCTATGATCGAACCGATCAAAACAGTTGAGATGCATACAGGAGGTGAACCTCTGCGCATCATCACATCCGGTATTCCTCTCCCGGGCACAGGTACATTGCTTGATAAACGCCGCTACTTAAAAGAAAATGCCGACCAGTATCGCCGCTTCCTGATGTTTGAGCCACGTGGTCACAAGGATATGTACGGTGCCTTACTCGTTCCTGCTGATCATCCTGATGCGAATTTTGGCGTGATTTTTATGCACAACGAAGGCTATAGTACAATGTGCGGCCATGCTGTGATTGCTCTAGGCCGATTTGCCGTGGACAGTGGCCTCGTCCATGCCGATGGGCGACACCATGTACCGATAAAGATCCAATGCCCCTGCGGATTAGTCAGTGCTGAAGTTGATGTCACAGATGGACATAGCGGTGCCGTGCGTTTTGAAAGCGTCCCTGCCTTTGCCTATAAGCTTGATCAATTTGTTGATACTGCTGAATTCGGCCCGGTTGAGCTGGATATCGCATATGGAGGTGCGTTCTATGGCATCCTTGAGGCTGCGACGGTCGGCCTTGATTTAGATACGTCCCCTGTTCAGTCTCTCGTGAATGCTGCAAATCAAATCGCTGCGGCTATTCGAGCACAGGTAAAAATCACGCATCCTGAGGAAGAGGATCTTGGTTTTCTTTATGGTATTATATTTACAGACGGCCACATTGGCGCCGATGGAAACGCAAGTCGGAATGTATGTATTTTCGCGGATGGACAAGTAGATAGAAGCCCTACAGGTTCAGGCGTCACCGCCAGAATGGCACTTGCCGCCGCGAGAGGGAATGCAGAAATTGGGGAACAATTTACGTTTGAAAGTCTGACCGATTCTATCTTCAGCGGAAAAATCGTCACTACGGGTAGACTGGAAGGTTTTGATGCCGTAACAGTTGAGGTTAGTGGCCGCGCACATTATTCCGGCACAGCTGAATTCACAATGGAAGACGACGACATGTTGGCAGGCGGTTTCCTGCTTCGATAAGGACTTTTAAAATGAGCACGCATTTAGACAAATTAAAAACGAAAGCAGAATCTGTGGTTGGCAATGCCCATGCCCCCTATTCTGGATTTTCGGTTGGCGCCGCTATTCTTTCGAAAACAGGAAAAATCTATACAGGCTGTAATGTTGAAAACATTTCTTCCGGATTAACCGTCTGTGCGGAACGCAATGCCATCGGAAAGGCCGTCGCCGAAGAAGGCAGTAATTTGGAAATTGCAGAAGTTTATGTCACCAACCGAAACTCAGAAGGAAAGACCGTTCATTGTTCGCCGTGCGGTGCCTGCCGTCAGGTAATGGCTGAATTTTCTAAAGCAGACACCGTTGTTCATTATTGCGGCACAGACACCCTTGTCACGACAGATATGAACGCTCTTCTTCCGGACAGTTTTACTTTCTGAACTGCCCGGAATTTTACCCTACCTATCTGCCTTCAAATCCCGCGATAAAACTGTTAATATTCGCGCCTAGATGATCCCGATTATAGCCACCCTCTTGGACTAGAACTGTTGGTAGATCCAATTCTGCTATTGAATTAGCTATTCTGCTAAAACCAGCTGTTGTCACTTTCAAGCCTATTAACGGGTCCCCTTCGAAAGCATCCAATCCTAAAGCCACAAACAAAACGTCAGGGGCATAGGCTTTTAACGCGGTTTTTGCTTTTTCAAGCTCCCCTAAATAAATGTCATCGCCACTTTCAGGTTTAATCGGGATATTGATATTATACCCCTCACCTGCGGCATTCCCCCGTTCATGCGCGTACCCAGAGAAGAACGGATAATAATCTGTTGGGTCACAATGCAAGGAGATAGTGAGAACGTCATCACGATCATAGAAGATGCCTTGCGTTCCATTTCCATGATGAACATCCACATCAAGAACAGCAACACGCTTAGATTTGTTTAAAGCATATTGTGCCGCGATCGCGACATTGTTCAAAAAGCAGAAGCCGCCGGCTTGATCTTGATAGGCGTGATGTCCGGGGGGTCGGCATAACGCATATGCCGATTTCTTCGCGGTTAAATCATCGATGACCAACTCAGTCGCGGTTAGCGCAACGTTGGAAGAAGCAACGCTCGCCACCCATGTCCCCTCACCAATAGGCGCGGACATATCTGTGGTGTAGTAGCCAACTTCACCCACAATCCCAGTTGGCATCGAACGCATGTGACGGCCCGGGTGAATGTTGGGCAGAACTTCCGCATTCTCCATGCCCTCATTTTTCCAGCGATCTGAAATTGTTTCCAGAAAATGAAGGTAGCCGGGTGTATGTATTGCGGCTCTTGGCTTTGACCCAAAATCCCGACTTTCCAGAATGTCATGGCCAGCGTCGCGTAATCCCGCAAGCAGCGCGTCTGCACGCGCTGGGATTTCCTGCGGCTCCTGAAACGTTCCAGCTTTAATATAGGTTTTGGGGTGGTGCCGGGAATGTTCCGGATCAAAAACAACTTTCATTTCCTGCCTCTTCTGCGGAGAATTTCTAATCCGCTATTTAAGGCAGGAAATGGGTAGTCAGGTCAAGCAGACTGATTGTTTCTTATGAGTTCAAGCACTTCTGCCGCTGCTGCTGGAATATTTGTTCCGGGACCGTAAATAGCGGCAACGCCAGCGCTATATAGAGCATCATAATCTTGTGCAGGGATCACACCCCCACAAACAACCATAATGTCTTCAGCGCCTTGTTCTTTCAGCTCCGCGATAATTTGTGGAACAAGCGTTTTATGGCCTGCGGCTTGCGATGAAATACCGATTACATGCACATCACTTTCGATGGCATCCTTGGCAGCTTCGGCTGGTGTCTGAAACAACGGTCCAACATCAACATCAAAGCCAATATCCGCAAATGCTGTGGCAATCACTTTCGCGCCGCGGTCATGGCCATCTTGTCCAAGCTTAACGACCAGCATACGTGGGCGGCGTCCTTGTTCTTGCGTAAACTCTTCAATATCTTTCTGAATTTTTTCAAAACCGGCATCGCCTTCATAGGCCGCACCATAAACACCAGAGATAGAACGAATTTCAGCACGATGACGTGTAAAGATTTTTTCCATTGCGTCCGAAATCTCCCCAACAGTCGCTCGAACACGCGCTGCATTTACGCAGAGTTCCAGCAGATTGGCATTTCCAGCGGCCCCTTCTGTGAGTGCTGCAAGAGCGGCCTGACAAGCGGTTTCATCGCGATCGGCCTTCATTTTCTCAAGCCTTGCGACTTGTTGGCGAAGCACTTCCGTGTTGTCTACATCCAGAATATCGATGTTACTGTCATCTTTTTCCAGTTTGTATTTATTCACCCCAACAATGGCTTCCTCGCCGCGGTCAATACTAGCTTGCCGGCGCGCCGCGGATTCTTCGATTTGAAGTTTCGGCATTCCGCTTTCAACGGCCTTGGTCATACCGCCAAGTTCTTCAATTTCCTGAATAATTTTCCAGGCGTCGTCGACAAGAGAGTTGGTCAGGCTTTCCACATAATAGCTACCGCCCAGTGGGTCGATAACATTTGTAACACCTGTTTCTTCGGCCAAAATCAGTTGAGTATTTCTAGCAATTCTCGCTGAGAAATCTGTAGGCAGAGCAATTGCCTCATCGAGCGCATTTGTATGCAAACTTTGCGTTCCGCCAAGGACTGCAGCCATTGCTTCATAGGCAGTTCTAACCACATTATTATATGGATCTTGCTCAGTCAGGCTCACACCTGAAGTTTGGCAATGTGTTCGCAACATAAGAGACGAAGGGTTTTGCGGATTAAACTGCTTCATAACACGCGTCCAAAGAACACGTGCTGCCCGCAATTTCGCGACTTCCATAAAGAAGTTCATACCAATGGCAAAGAAGAAGCTAAGGCGCGGGGCGAAATCATCAATTTTAAGGCCTGATGCCATGGCAGCACGCGCATATTCCAAACCATCAGCGATGGTGAAAGCAAGTTCCTGCACCTGTGTGGCGCCTGCTTCTTGCATATGATAGCCGGAGATGGAAATCGAGTTATAACGCGGCATGTTTTTAGACGTATATCCGATAATATCACCAATTATACGCATGCTTGGGGTTGGCGGGTAAATATACGTGTTCCGAACCATAAATTCTTTCAGAATGTCGTTCTGAATGGTTCCGGTTAATTGATCAGGTGAAACACCCTGCTCTTCTGCCGCGACAATATAGTTCGCCAAAATCGGAAGCACGGCCCCGTTCATTGTCATGGAAACCGACATTTTGTCGAGTGGGATACTATCAAACAGGATTTTCATGTCTTCGACAGAATCGATCGCAACACCGGCTTTACCAACATCCCCGACAACTCGAGGATGATCACTATCATAACCCCGGTGGGTCGCCAAATCAAAAGCAACAGAAAGACCCTTTTGGCCCGCGGCTAGATTTCTCTTATAGAAGGCGTTTGATTCTTCAGCCGTTGAAAAGCCCGCATACTGACGAATTGTCCAAGGGCGATTAGCATACATAGTGGCCCGAACTCCGCGCTTAAAAGGAGCAAATCCTGGGAGCTCATCCTCTAGCGGCAGATCTTTTACATCATCAGCTGTATATAGCGGTTTGACTGCAATTCCTTCTGGCGTATCCCATCGAAGATCTTCAAGTGGCTTGCCACGAAGTTCCTTCTCAGCCAATTTTTCCCACTCTGCACGGCTAGGCTTTGGAAACTCGCTCATCTCTAATTCCTCTTTTTTTGGCGCGATCCTGCACCGCTGCGCACCCATTTGTCAATTTTTAGGTGTTAGCTGAATTCCTGTTTGCTTTTGATTATTTCATACTCAAGCGCGCGCGACTATACGCTACTTTTGGCAACAAAGCTAACGAACGTTTGGCAAAGCCATTTGCGTACAGAAATATCCTTTAATCTCTGGTTCCAGATCCGCCCGAAACTTGTTATCACTACTATACGTGCCAATATGCATAGTTGTTCGTTTATTTATAGGTCATTATGCCCCAATTAAACTCCCACAGTTCAAGCCAATCCTATAGCTCGATTACGGCCGTTCTCGGTCCAACCAATACTGGGAAAACCCATTTAGCGGTGGAACGCATGATGGGCCATAGCGATGGTATAATCGGGCTGCCACTTAGATTACTGGCGCGCGAAATATATGACCGTGTTGTCGCACAAAAAGGCGCCGCAAATGTAGCTCTTGTCACCGGCGAAGAAAAAATCACACCACCGCAAGCGTCTTATTTCGTCTGCACAGTCGAGGCCATGCCGTTGGATCGGGGATTTCAATTTGTCGCCATCGATGAAATCCAGTTAGCAGCGGACCCGGAGCGCGGACATGTTTTCACGGACCGACTGCTCTATGCACGCGGCAAACAAGAAACCATGTTTCTTGGTGCAGAAACTATTCGAGGTTGGATTAAACGGCTGGTTCCAGAAGCTGAGTTTGTTAGTCGGGACCGATTCTCCCAATTAACGTACAAAGGCCCGAAAAAAATATCACGTCTCCCCTCCAGATCTGCCATCGTTACGTTCTCAACAAACGATGTATACGCCATTGCTGAGCTCGTTCGCAGGCAACGCGGTGGCGCGGCGGTCGTTATGGGAAGCCTGTCTCCACGCACCCGAAATGCGCAAGTCGAACTTTATCAATCAGGTGATGTGGATTATCTGGTCGCCACCGATGCGATCGGGATGGGTCTTAACATGGATATCGATCATGTGGCCTTTGCCAGCACCTATAAGTTTGATGGTGTGATGTCGCGCAGTTTGAGTGCCGGTGAAATGGCTCAAATTGCAGGTCGTGCCGGCCGGCATATGAATGACGGAAGTTTTGGTGTTACAGCGAATGTGCAGCCGTTAGATGAAGAACTTATCGACCAAATAGAAGATCATAGATTTGAGCCTCTTAAAAATTTACGTTGGCGTAGCAACGAGTTAGCTTTCAACACCGTTCGGGATCTTACAAGAAGTCTAGAACGTCCGCCCACTTTTGGCGGACTTATTTCTCCGCGCGAGCCAGACGATTATCAGGCTCTTAAAGCATTATCCCGGGATGAAGAGATCCAGCATTATTCACGGACGCCACATAAAGTCCGTCAGCTATGGCAAGTGTGCCAAATCCCGGATTTTCGAAAAACGATGCATGATGTTCATATCCGGCTCCTCAAACAGATCTTTATAAATCTGCAAGGTCCGAGCGGTAAGTTGCCAACAGATTGGATCGCCGGACATCTTAATAAGTTAAAACGGACAGATGGCGATATTGACACTCTTGCAACACGTATTGCCCATGTACGCACCTGGACGTATATTTCGCATGTCGCAGAGTGGGTTGATGATTATAAGCATTGGCAAGACGCTGCGCGTAGCATAGAAGATAAACTGTCGGATGCACTACATGAGCAACTGACGCAAAGATTTGTAGATCGACGCACCGCTGTACTGGTGCGAAAACTGAAAGACAGTAGTCAATTGGAAGCCGTGATTAACGAAGCCGGTGATGTGCATGTAGAAGGCCATTTCATCGGAACACTAAATGGGTTGCGTTTCGCATCAGATATGTCTGTAAACAGCACAGAAGCCCGCACCTTGAAAAATATTGGCAACAAGACCGTTGCAAAGGAGATCACTGGGCGTGCCCAGCAGATGGCTTTGGCAGAGGATAACGCCTTCGCTCTAAACGAGCTTGGTGAGATTTCCTGGAATGGCATGCAAGTTGGCCGCTTATTAAAGGGCGAGTCCGTCCTGAAGCCAAAAGTCACGTTGCTTGCCAGTGAACAGCTAAATGGCGCCCCATTGGAAGCTGCCAACAAACGGCTGGCTGGCTGGATTTCCCAAGAAGTTTCAAAACGCTTGAACCCGTTGGTAAAACTCGCAGATCTTCCACTTACAGGAGCCGCAAGGGGAATTGCGTTTCAAGTTAGTGAGAATCTCGGCGCGCTTCCGCGTTTCAAACTGAATGACCAGATTCGAATTCTCGACAAAAAAGATTTTGGACGCCTTAAGTTTGGTGGTTTGAGGGTTGGGTATGAACACGTGTTCATGCCGCTGTTGCTTAAACCAGATCCAACTGCGCTGCGCTGTCTATTATGGGCTATCCATGAAGAACGGGAAAGCATTCCTGCACTTCCGCCAGCGGGCCGCGTCTCTTTTGAAGTCACCGAACGCTTGCCGCGTGAATATTATCTGACTGCAGGTTATGCGCTTTTCAAAAATCTCGCTATTCGCTTGGATATGTTGGACCGACTAGCGGGTCTATTACGCCGTGCGTCCCGTGGCCTGCTTGAACCCGACACGCCAGCCCCTGAAGTGAAAACAGCTGAAATTAC